>ERZ773062.887-NODE-887-length-13712-cov-22.345610_pt1 | contig 13712 bp, 18 predicted proteins | sample MGYA00580626_ERZ773062 | MGnify/ENA primary metagenome ERZ773062 (study PRJEB29015, sample SAMEA2738003) | human oral metagenome | biome: human oral; feature: human-associated habitat; material: dental | place: China | collected 2058 ...
AATTCCTTCTTTAATAATCCATGTTAATTTATATATAATACTATATAAAGACATGGATTATTTTTTTAATTAAATTTAAATTTAATTAACGCAGACTAAATACTTTTAGAGTAATATATCGTTTGACGAAGTCAAACGACTTCTGACGAGATATTTCTGACATATATAAAAATTAGACAGGATTAGCTACCCTGTCTTTTTTTATTTTTATATTTTTTAGTTTAGTATCACTAAACGAGTATAATATGAGTAATATATCGTTGAACGAAGTTCAACGACTTCTGATCAACGCTCTCACTATATGTGGGAGCTTTTTTATTTATTAATATAAAATCATAAACAAAGTAACCCCATTTTAAAATGCTGTTAAACTTTCTTGAGAAATTTTCTGCGAGGTCTCGAAAAGGATCGTATACGATTTAGCGCTACGAATCCGCCCTTTAGGGCTCTATTCTGCTTTATAATAATATATAATAAATCTAATATAGAGTGGGTAAGGACTCGAATTGTTTCTCGCCTTACTTTATCCACTCTAGCTTTGTTCGTCGCCAAGTCTTCTCGCTTCGCCTAAAATAATACGTATAGTCATTCTTTTTATCCACTACTATACAACTATAAGAGATATACATATATAACGTAGGTAACCAAAACAATATAATTACTTCCTACTAATATGGTTAGACTTTACTAAATCTAACGACTGAGTATAATCTCGTCGTTTCTCTACAGAAGTATCGTCACTCCTCGCCGAGCTTCGTTACGAATATAATAAATTAAAATTAATTAAATATAATTTAATTAACTTATTCTTTAAAAGAATTAAGAAGAATTAAAGTAGGGGAACCTATTTTTAATATTGACCTGAAACTATTATATATGATTATATATCTTTGCTTTCAGTCGCATATATATAAATTAACATATATAATAATTATTATAATTAATTTATTTAATTATAAGTTTAATTACGGCATTGACTGATTATAATGTAAAATGCCTAGTAGATGAACATGTGAATAGGGATCGTAAGATCCGAATACGGGAGGCGGTTTTCCCTCAAATTTTCAGAATTAAAAATTTCGAAAATTTTAACCGGAAAAATCGCTTATATAGGGCTCGCAGATTTAAAGTGATCACTCACTACGTTCGTTTTCATTCATTATCCACTCGCCCCTATTTATCTTTAATACCTTATATAATACTTAATACTTATTATTATATATACGCTCCACTTCGTTTCGCTATATAATAATACTTATATATACATATATATATAATATAAAGATAATACCGCCGTATGTCTTCGCTTACTACGTTCGCTAATACATACTTATTCGCTTACGCTGCACTATTTCTTAAACGCTAAACATAAATGTTTAGCTTAAACAAAAACTACGTAAAAATATAAATATTTTTATCTCTATCATCTTTCTAAAGAAAGAAGCAAAGAGTTTAAATGCTCACTCGTTTCCTGCGGTCACTTCGTTCGCTACCAATATAATATAAACTAATAACTTCTTTTCTCATAAGAAAAGAATCAAAAGAGATAACCTAGCCTCGTTAACTGACTCGCTTCGCTCGTCCTACGCTCGGCTTATTACTATATAATAATAACATTGACTACTTTCTTTTAGAAAGAAAGATATCAAAGAAATTACTATATGTAAATATAAACACTTTGGCTCGCTTCGCTCGCCTATGCTATATATAAACAATCAATTTACGCTCGCTTCGCTCGCTTGATCTACATTAACAATATATTTAGCCTCGCTTCGCTCGTCATTCTCTTTTTATGAACACCTATAGCTCGCTTCGCTCGCCTATTTTAATGCGCTCGATAACGCAACGTAAAAATAATATTCTGTTGCCAAAAATATATAGTTTGTCGGCACAAAATATATACTTATACAAAAACATTATTTAGTTTATAACTGCAAAACAAAAAAATAATGCTTTAGTCTAAGTATATATAATTAACACAAAAAATATATATTTAGCTAGAGACTGCAAAGAGTCCCTAACTAAATATATAAATTAACTAGCCTTCGGTATTTTCTTGTGTACCAGGGTTAGTAGGCACCGTAGGCTCTTGTGGGCCGTTATTAACTACGATGATATCATCGTTGTTAACCCCACCTCGCGAGCCGAAACTATTCTTAAGGGAGCGTAAATCTTCGCTAGCCTTGAGCTCCGCATAAGAAGATTGCGCTTCGTCCGCAATTGCGGACACAGCACCCATCGCTAACTCGGTAGTTTTCTTTAAACCACCAAAAAGGCCTTTGGCACCGAGCTTCACTGCACCGATGCCGACAGATTTAGTTGCGTTAGCTAAGATACCAACCTTTTTAGCACCCCAGTTCACAACTTGAATACCGGCATAATTAACTTTCGCTAGTTTATATGCCGACATCAATTCCTCTGTTTTTTCTTCAGAGATTGTAATGGTAAGACCTCCGTCGACACGTTCCACAGTCCCGCCATATTCATTATTCACCTTATCTTCAATATAAGACAAGATTTTTTCGTTATTGTTTTTAATAGTGATAGAGTTCATTATTATATACCCTCCTTAATAAAATATAAAGGGGGACGAACCCCCTCTATTAAAATACTTGACCTTCTTCAACTTTCTTAGGTGCTACAGGACGTACTAAGTTCCACACACCACTGCGAAAAGCGTTCAAAGTCTTCATAGCAGAAGAATCCATAGGACGCAACGCTACAAGTTCTTCACCACGTACACCGATAGTATATGCATAGTTAGAACGTTGACCGTGAGCCAACTTAACGCCGTTCTCTGCTTCGCCATTTGTGAACTGAATAACATCACCTTCAGCAATTTCTACACCGTCCGGGATTTCTAAGCTAAATGCAGTAGCTTGAGATTGACGTTGCAAACGAAGCACCAAGTCACATGCTTTAGCATCGGCAAGAGCTTTTTCTAATGCACGACATTCAACACCGACAGCTTTGGTATCGAAAGATTGTTTAGCTCCTTTAGCGCCTTTACCCATTACAGTATAAGCACGAATGGCTACGCTATCAGGAAGTTCGATAGTCATAGTCATATGACCATAGCTATCACGACGTTGAATACCAGTTTGAATTACACGGTTAAGAACATGTAATACGGAAGCCATGAAGTCACCTTCATAGGCCAAATTTTCTTTTGTGGCGGATTTTTTGCCCCAAGCCATATGACCTACTGCTACTGCTTCCTTAGTAGCGGAAATAATAGTATTGATAAAAATTGTTTTAGACATGATAGTCTCCTTTACAAAATAGTACCGGATTTTTTACCCTTAAATCGTTTAACCGGTGAATAAACGATTGCAAAAAAGTTCGCCCTTTCTACGAGCGATATCTGCACGCAATACAAGCTTACGTACACATATCGCCCCCTGACCGCTATCAGCACAGTCAGGAAGCTAGAGAGGAGGAAATATGAAACGATTGTTGTCAGGCATGATGAGAACACTAGGCCACATGAATCGTAGAGAAAGTATTCGTTGTGTGTTTTTATGTAGTGTTATTGTTAGTGTTTACATATGGGGTTCTTATAGGAGTAAGAAAGACCTAGTATCCTCATCATGCCGATAACGTACTGAGCCGTGAATAAAAAAGGCTCAAAGAAAATTTCGCTCCGGAGGAGCCCGGCGTAAGCCGGTTCTACGTCCGTCCCAAGGGATAATGTAGAAAAGAAAAAGAGAGCCCCGAAGGGCCCTCGCTTGCCTATTTTTTCAATGCCTTAATAAGCAATGTTGTCATAGTAAATCCAAAGCAAAAGAATGCCATAAAATAGAATAATGAACTTTCTTCATAAATACGTTGCAAAGTTTTCATAGCATTACTCCTTAATCAGAACAAACAGTATCGTACCCACATGGCACTCTACTAATAAATAAATAATTGACATAGTCTTTCATAACAGATTGGACACTGTCGCTACTTTTTAACGTAATAAATTTACCAGTAGTATCCATCAAAGTGTACAGATAATACATTTCTACGAACATCTTATTCACCTCTTACTCTACGTTCATATAAATCTAAATTTCTAGATGTCATAATAATATTTGCATAGACATCTTTTAATAAGAAAATTTTAGAGATTTTCTCTTCATTTCCGATATTATAATTATGCTCGGCTAACATATTAGCGCCTTTAACAAGATTGAGCATAGTTTCTAATGATAATTCATTGTGTTTCCAACTAGCAATAATTTTTGCACTCTTGTCATTATTATCAAGAGTAGGCACTATTACCATAGTATAAATATAATTCTCTCCTTTAAGCAAAGAAAGGATAGAGGCTAAGCCCCTACCCTATAGTAAATGTTCTAGTATCAGTGAATTCATTACCGTTCCAATAGCCGACTAAACCGCAAGCGGTGTCGTTGTCATGAACGGAAACAAGCACATCGAGGCCGAAGACATTTTCACCGCCGGCCATAACCAAGCATGTGAATTTGTCGACAGCATCTTGTACTGTGTTACCGGTAATCTCTTCACTGTTACCATTATAGTTTAGAATATAAGTTTTCATATTTGACCTCCTTGAAAACAAATGTACTGAGCCGTGAATTAAGAGAAAAAGGCTCATAAAGAATTTCGCCCCGGAGGGGAGGAAGAACTCTAGTCATCTAAATGTTTTACCTTCCATCTCCTTCACTTTCTTTCTTAATTTAATAGTATCATAAATTATATTAGCTAATGGACTACCAAAGAATAACATCTTAGCTTTTTTTTCAGCCACTTCGTGAGCAAAATGCTCAGACCATATATCGATTTTCATACGTTTATATACTAATTCTGCTTCTTTTTCGCATAGAGCAAGTAATTTATCATATAAACGTTGACGATATTCTTCCGGCAAATTCTTTTCTAGAATATAAATACCGAACGTATTACATGCATCGGCATTAATTCTTCCATCTACAATTAATCTCATTTTATTCACCCTTATATAACAAAATAACTATTAACATTAGTACCAGGATATTTACTAGTTTCATATTCTATCCTAGCTTTTTCATTTAAAGCATCTTCTACATTATCATAGTGAATAACATTAGTTACCTTAATTTCATCGGGAGCCATTAAGTTGAATACTTCTACTAGTCGATAAGGTTTACCATGGTCAACAGGTATACAGAAACATTTAATTTGATTATTCATGCCTAGTTTGTTGAATGTATTATGTAAAACAGTAAGAATTTGTTCTGTTTCATCAATAGAAGCACAGTATCCGACAGAAATTAATTCATCGGTATCTACTTTATATAGATGAATAGTCCGCGGACCGTCTAAATTTTCGATAACATAGCTCGGTACTTCATCTTCTCCAAAGATGTATATTTCACCATCGTATCCATCTAACAAGTATCCGACGATAGTTCCCGGATTCAAATTAATGGTAATAGTATTAAGAATAATATTATTAATACCGATGGAATCGAGAACATTACGAGGGAAGTCGTCCTCCCTTTTATTCACTTCGGTTTCACCTATATAATAAAATTTACCATTTTTATAACTACATTCATATACTACATATTTCATAATAATTAACCTCCTTAATTAGGAAAATTCCCGACCAATCCAAGACAACCGATAACATTACCTTCATCATTACGTAATAATTGACCAGGAGAAACCAAATCGCTTCGCAAAGGTAAAGCTTCGCGTACCATAGCCGATACTAATAAATATACTCCTTCCGAATATTCAGGTAGACCAGTAACTTCGCCGAAGACGGGACGATATAAATCGATGCCGTCCACCTTCTTATCCACCTTAATATACTCGCAAGATACTCTTGCTATAGTTTCGCTCGCTTCTATTACTACATCTAAATCGGGAGTAGTCCCTACTAATTTAAATATTTTCACCTCGTGTGGTGTTAAATTCTTTAACATAATATATTTCCTCCTTATATATAATATAATAATTAAAAAGAATTTAAATACTCAAAAATAATTTCGTAGCGGAGCAAAAACCATACTAAATAAAATCTAGAGTATGATCGTATAGCACACAAGAAAAAATAAAATTAATATTAATAAGATAAACGTATTAAACCGTGAATAAAAGAGAGGAAGGCAGTCGAGTATTCGACGACTAGAGACGAAGCGACCGTAACACACCGTCGCAAGCGAAAGGAGACGAATACGTCTCGCGACTGCCGACGGACTCATTAAATAAAAAAATAAGATTTAGAAACGAATAGCAGAGGAGAATACTATCCATTTCTAAATCCTCGTAAAACATTTCGTCCCGGAGGGTTAAACAAAGTGACGAATATCAGTGCCTTCGTATATAAACGAAAAGATATCGTCTTCGCTAAACCAAGAATATTTACGTGTGACCTTAATAAGATAAGAGCGTGACGAGCTTAAATAAATACGTTCGCTCTTTAAAAAATATTCGGGAATAACAAGAAAATACAATATTTCGCCGACAGTAAACGGCTTTTTATCAACCCAGCAAAGTTTAGGTCGATAAGCTTCCTTCTTATTCGAAGGAATAACAATACGCCACGTAAAATTATCGGCTTTACCTCCGTGACGTAATTCAATATTCTTAAAAGGCATAAAATAGCTTCCTTTAAAAAAATAAAGATTTAGGGCTCCGATAAACGAAGCCCCATAATAATTTTAGATACAGCCATTGTAACCAGCTACAGCTGAATGATGGCACTTATCTGAAACGATATCTTTTAATTCTTCCCGAAGATGTTCAGGAATTTTAGTAAGAATTTCTTGATATCTAAATTCTGTGACAGAAGATGGTGTTAGAAACACCTCGCAAGGGTCGACTAGAATATGTCTTTCGACAATTTCGCCGACACTTCTGTCATATTCTCTAGTGGATAAAGTACATTCGCCCTTATCCACATTTAATTCTATTAACTTATACTCATTATAGTTATGTTGCTCCCACTCAGAAGCAAGATACCAAGATGAATATTTTAAAGATTCTAATTTTTCTACTAAATCTAATACGCAATATTTCTTACTCATAATTAATCTCCTCTACCGTATTATAAGTGTACGGCTCACTAATAATTAAATTAAAAAGAGGGAAAATCCCTCATAAATGATTTCGGGGCGGAGCCCGAATATATATAAATACAAAATAAAGAATCATAAGCCTCGCAGAGGACACTCCGTCAGGAGGCCTCCGGCAAGACCTATAATTGCTAAAATAATCTTAATACGTAATGTAACTAACGTTCTACGCCGAAATTAAATTTAAATTAAAGAAAAAGGTTATAACGTCTTATGCGCTGCCCCGGAGGGGAAAACAAACTAATCAAGTACTGTAAGCATTAAAGCTACAGACTTAATTTCAGTCGCTCCTTTTGTAAATTCGTTAAAGCACATATTATCAATATGTACTTTAATATTAACTTTGCCGTAAGATCTTATAATCATCTCACGGATTTCTTTTATAATAGATACGCCACATAATTGTGCATATCCGTTACCCTTCAAGGACTTAACATAGATGCCGTCAGATGGCGCTTTGCCATCTAAACCTTTTGCCTTGATACCTTTAGCTATAGAACCAGTCATTAAGACAAATTCATCATAGCGAATTACTTCGCCATCACCTCCGTTCATTCTAAAGCCTTGTGCTACTGCTACTTTAGATGCAGCATTAGCAAAATCATTAGATTTTATTAACAATTGCTTCTTAGGTAATGGCAATTCCATACCATCAAGCGGAGTCGTAATGATATATAAACTACCATTTTCACGAATAAATAATTCGTAAGAACCGTTTATTTTAGGATCACAGAACAAATACTCGTCTGCACTTAAACCTTTATTGAAGAAGACATATTCGCCTTCTTCTTCGTCAAGGCCTGTAGCTGGATGATAACCAGCTTCAGCACCTTTAAATCGTGGAGTTACTTCCACCACTTTTAAAGATTCCATTTGCTTTTCTTCAGAAGCATGATCCCATGCATAATACACGAGATCTTTCTTCAAGCAGACACTACTATAAATGAAGCCAGCATTACGAGCTGCTTCATATACGTTAACTTCCTCTGGGTTAATATTCATCCCCCAGATGAACATGTTGCGAACATAGTTAGAAATTTTGCTCATTGGAGAGCTCATTAACTCTCCTTTGATGTTTTCATTTGAGGATTTACGAATATCCTCAATGAGTTCATTAATATAACCTGTTATACCTTTTGCTGTACTAACCTCTTTTTTTAAATTGATGCCGTAAGTATCTACTGTAGCTTTTAGTTGCTCTAATGCAACTTGAGCTACTTCATTCTGGATTTCATATAATCCAGAACTAATCCCCAAGGATTTAATTTGTCGTTCTTTTTTATTAATTTTCATTATTCTTCTCCTCTTAAATATTCTCTACCTGTTCTAATAGCATCGCTTAAAGTAAGTGTGCCATCATCAATGTTAAACTCAATGCATGCATATTGTTTTCTACGCATGCTGTGTATGCCTTTCAACATATCACCAATTGGATCAAATGCTGTGCCAGGGCCAGCTTTCGCCATATCGATGATATGTCCGATTAAGCTCGGAGCTATAATTAAGATATCCACGAAATAATTTAATATTGAGTCATTGCTCAAATTAGAATTTAAAAATTCTTCATATATAGCGATAACAACATCATTAGAGCATTCATCTTCATGAATGTCTCCAACATTAAAATGACGTTGATATGCTTGTTTAGACATATCAACTTTAACTTCTAAATTCTTGCGAATTATATTGCAAGATTTAGCAAAAATATCGGTACCACGAGTACTGATAATTTCGAGAACGAGGGAAGATTTGTTTACATACTTCCCCACATTCATATCAGTTAAACCTGATATGAATACATTCTCAATGAATTCAGCATAACTATTAGCTTCAAACAAACCTTGATTAGCAGTTTCGCTTTTAATTCCGACCATATAATGGATCTTGCCATCATACATATCGGCATCTTCACCGACTAACCATAAATGTTTATCAGTATCATGGTCTGAACCACCCTGAGACATCTTGAAGAACTTAGAACCAGTACAGATGAATCCGCTGATAGGGATCATCTTTAATTCATCGATTGCTACATCGACTAAGCTTTGCGCTAATTTCTTAATGTTAATTTTAACGCCTTTAGATGCTAAATATTTTATAGCATTTTTAACATATATATTATATCTATCTTTTAATAGATTAATATAGTATGCTGCTGGACGAATTACAGCATTATATGATTCGCCAGCATGTGGAAATCTAATGCCTTCAGCTTTGATTTTCAATTCGAGAGTTAATACTAAATCTAATAATTCCTTATCAGATTTGGCATTAATAAGCATTTCTTTAACTTCAGGAGATGATTCATTACCATACGCATCGACAGTGCGATAACCACATTTTCTTAGCGTACGAACAAATTTGGAATTAGATATTCCAATTTCATGTTCTTCTACTAGTATAGTAGAAGAAAATTTCAGTACAGGGTCTACTTCTGCAGTAGCCATAAAGCTACCGCAGTCAGAGTCCCATTTAGAATTTTCAATCATTTTGTTGAGAGCATCTACAATGCTTTTTACAAAAGATATGCCAATTTGGGAATCTTCTTGAAGGATCTCTGGCATTAAAGCCACTGCTCTATCAACCTCAGAGCCAGAGAAATTGCCTTTAAAATATGTTTCAATTTTAGAAGCAATTTCTTTTTTTGCTACTTGAGCAATATATGCTCTATTCAACTTCTTGTTCATGTCTCCTCCTTATGAATAATAATAATACATTCTACACAATATATTGACAATGTTGTGTAGATATTCTTCCTTTAGTTTCGTGGAAAAATTGTAAAATACGCCATTCCCAGGCTTTGCTAGATGGCGTCAATTCTGGTATACGTTTCATGCCATTTTCATCAGTAATGGCAAGAAGACGACCATTTGGATTGCCAAAGAAGGCAACATTATAATTGCTTTTTTTGTAGCAATCACTAAAGTGTTCGGCATGGATTACACCATCTTCCATACTGTAAATCTTAATATTGTCCATGGCTAAGAAAGCTTGTTTCCAAGCTTCCATAGATTTGCCATGGATCGGTTGACTGCCTACCTTGATAGATAAGGCAGTTATTCGCATCTGATGGTATGATGGTTTAGCCATTGGCATACCGTATGCATTACAAAACCACTCATGATGGTGGTATGCCATACCATCATAAGAATCGCCAAACTCTGTTGAATCGAGTTTAGGCACGATTGCAATACAATCTTTATTTAAATCGACAACTATAGTCTGTGCTGGAGCAGCAAATAGACCAACATAAGTGTTGAGCTTTTGTGCTTTACCTGGTGTGAGAGCAATAGCTGTGAAGCCTTGTGCACATAATGCTTGCACTCTGGCTTCAAAATTCTCACGGCAGCTTTCAAACACCATTACAATCATCATCTGTCTAATCATAGAAGGAGACAATTGTAATGCATTAAGATAACGAAGAATTGAATGTTTCTTCGTTAATTCTAATACTGCTACTACATCTTGGACTTCTCTCAAATGAGAGAAATCTAATTTCGCAATGCCAGGAATGTAAGCATTTGTGTCTACAAATACTTTATTTTCCCAGTGAATTCCATCACTAGGTCCATCTAAACGGATAATGCCAGTAGCAATACTGGCCCTAACTGTATCTCCATGTTCAAGAATGCCAGATACTGGTAGCGAGGAAATGCTAGCATGTGCTAATGGCACACGAGCCTTTCCTTTTAATTCAAAAGTAAACGAACTTATGTTCGCCGTTTCGAATTGTTGAAGGGCACCAATGTCCTCCACATAATTATGGAAAATATTTTTTGCTGCCTCTTGTGCGGCACGTTTTTTAGTTAGATCTTTAATACTCATATTTTTATCCTCCTCTACAAGTATTAAAATAAAAATAGTTTAACGTCATTTCGGACAATAAGTTATTTAATTTGTTTAAGATCTGTTACATTTTCAAAAGTAACAGATGGTGCGTTGTTCTCACGCATCCAAACCTTGGCTTCTTCTAAACCATTGAAGCCTTTAAACTTAGCAGACTTTCCATCTGTTAATTCTTTACAACGAGTCCATTTAAGGATAAATCCTGTATACTCCTTGCTGATAACAGCATAGAAATTTTTATTCTGTCCTTTAGGACGAATAAATTCACCATTTGCTTCTTCTATATTCTTTTTAATTAGAGTATACTTACTCCAGAAAAATTTATTTTTCTCTGGACCAGCAATGGCCATAAGTTTGTCGTTCTTGCAACTAAATACTCCACAAAAACGTGGATCTTTTTGAGAGCATCTAATTTCTGTTTCTATGCTTTTACTTGCGTAATATTCACAGGCATCGATACAAAATTGTTCAGGTGTACGGCTACTAGTTGTAACCACTTTTTTAAACTCAGAATTAGAAATAACTTCAATGTAAATAACTTGTGTCATGATTTTTTCCTCCTATCATGAAATAAAAATAAAGGGCATAATATATCCCTTATATAAGAGCTATATCTTATATATAATTATATAGCTCTTATATAAAGAATGAGTTAGTATTTGTATAGCGTCCCAACTCACGACGCTTCTTCCTGTCACATTGCCATTACAGTGTAATGTAACGTGATAGGAAGACACCTGCTGCTGTCACTAGACATGCTAGCATAACAGCAACAAGAATTATTAATATCATATCTCTTCTCATAGTTTCACCTCCTATCCACATGACAGACATATAATTAGCTATAGTTTATAGTCATACAGCTGGACTTAATAAACTAGCGATAGATTGGTACTGCAACTCTATCACCAGGTTTAATTTGACGAGATTGAACACCTCCTTCCATCTTCTTGCTTTCTGCTACTGCTGTTGCAACAGCGTTACGAATATCGTAGTCAATATCAGAGTTTTTATTAGCATCTTCTATGATGCTAGTCATTGTTTCATCATATTGAACAGTGTGCAACTCATAATGATGCGGTTGTACTGGGGCTGTAACATATGCTGTTACGCCTGTTGCTACTACTAAACCTAATACTACTGTTACGATTTGTTTTTTCATGATCTTTTCCTCCTATCATGAACATCAAAAGAAGGTCATCGAATACGTGATGACCATGTGATATAGGCCCTACTCCTAGGTCAATCAATACCTAGAATCAAAGTAGGGGGGGCGGACTTTAGCCACCACCGACTCTATATCAATAACACTTACCCCCTTTAAAATTTTTTCAATTTTCCGCCTATATAGGAAAAATTTCTCCTCTATCTATACTAATCCATTATATGTAAGTTATCGCTACGCTCCTTACCGCTCTAAAGTTTTTCCCGGGATTTTTTAATCTGCTACTTATACTAATTATCTCAAACGATTTTACATTCAAATCTAAGTATTGTGTCAACTCCATTACTTATTCACTTCTTATCAATACTAATCATACATAATTAATGAATCTACACATAAACAAAAAATCGTACTTTCTTACCACCTCTTTTTCTTATTAATAGCGAGTCTAAAAAATATACGCACCAAAAATTTTGCCCTATATGGCAAACATATATTCGATATAACAAGCCAAAAAAAATTACCTTCCTGTGCTATGCACAGGATAAGGTAATAAATCTCTTATTATCTCTTTTCCTCGTTTTTTGAGGGCACCAGAGCTTATTTGACGATACGTAAGTGTATCTACTTCAAAAGCTCGATAAGCGGCTCGTACACGGTAAATTTTGAATTTCTCGGCTATTGCCAAAGCGACTAAATAAAACTTTTTATAATTAATTGTATCGGGCTTATAGGTATTAATATCGATCCAATAATCTTGATTAGAATTAATATGTAAAGTCAAACTCCTCAGTTGTCGTTTATTTAAATATGAATAGGCGCCGAATGTAAGAGCTAATATATGATGTACGTATTCTAATGTACCGTATTGCATACATAATATAAATACTAATTCTCGACCGTCGAATACTGTTTTTACAGAGCGCAATTGTGATGTACTCCTCTATGTGCTTTTACTAATAATTCGTTAGGCTGGAATATTTTTTCTTCGGGAGCGCCGAATAAACCCCACGCTACACTTCTCATTTTATTACGATATGCTTCGTATAAACGAAGCGTTATATTATAAAACTGATTATAATTAATAAGTTTATGAGTACCGCTCTGAATACCGACAAATGCATCGCGATCACGAACGACGATAACAAATCCATTTAAATCATTGTCGTATAATAATAAATAATATATTAGCGCTACGGCAAATGCTCGCTCGTTTTCTTCGTCTGTAAACATATCAAATTGTTTATATAAGGCAAACGTTAGTTTGTGACACTGTTCGAAATCCACATAGTTCATAAGGACTTTTTACCATATGGCAAAATATCGAACAGAATATAATCTTTAATATATTGTACAAAAATACGATATGCATCATCTTGAGTATACAATTTATCTTTATCTTCGACTAAAAATACTTCGATTTGCCAAAATTTATTTTTAATATTGCAATGAGCATCAACTAATGCATAAATTTCTTCAGCTGTATCAGAAGAAGTCATTAAATCACTTAATTGATCTGGTTTTGTCATCTGGAATCTTTTAATTTCATTAAGATTATAGTTAACATCAGAAAATAAAAATTCTCCGTATTTTGCTTTATGAAACATATCGACTAAAAATGCTATAATATT
>ERZ773062.895-NODE-895-length-13643-cov-16.447748_pt1 | contig 13643 bp, 11 predicted proteins | sample MGYA00580626_ERZ773062 | MGnify/ENA primary metagenome ERZ773062 (study PRJEB29015, sample SAMEA2738003) | human oral metagenome | biome: human oral; feature: human-associated habitat; material: dental | place: China | collected 2058 ...
GCAATTCATCACCATTTGCACGTGTAAAGATTTTAACATCACGAACGACACCATCGGCACCGTGTGGTACACGAAGGGAAGTATCACGCACTTCACGAGATTTGTCACCGAAGATAGCGTGCAAGAGACGCTCTTCAGCAGAAAGATCTTTTTCACCCTTAGGTGTTACTTTACCTACAAGGATATCCCCTTCTTTAACCTCAGCACCGATACGGATGATACCCATTTCGTCGAGGTCTTTAAGGGCATCTTCACCAACGTTTGGAATTTCACGAGTGATTTCTTCAGGCCCAAGCTTTGTATCGCGTGTTTCTGATTCGTATTCTTCGAGATGGACTGATGTGTAAACATCGTCTTTCACCAAGCGTTCGCTCATGATAACAGCATCCTCGAAGTTGTAACCTTCCCATGTCATGTAGGCAACGATTGGGTTTTGCCCAAGCGCCATTTCACCTTTCTCCATAGAAGGTCCATCAGCGATAAAGTCGCCTTTTTCGATGACATCACCAACTCGAACAAGAGTACGTTGGTTATAAGCAGTACCTGAGTTTGAACGACGGAATTTTTGGATGTGGTAAACATCAAGGGAACCATCTTCACGACGAACTTCTACTTTGTCCGCATCCGCATAGGTAACCTTACCACCATGTTGTGCAATAACTGCAGCTCCTGAATCATGGGCTGCTTGGTATTCCATACCAGTACCTACGAAAGGTGCTTTAGGATCGATCAACGGAACAGCCTGACGTTGCATGTTGGCACCCATGAGGGCACGGTTGGAGTCATCGTTTTCCAAGAAAGGAATACATGCTGTCGCAACGGCAACTACCTGTTTAGGAGAAACGTCCATATAGTCAACGCTTGATGCTGGATATTCTTGGTTAACCCCTTGGTGACGTCCCATGACAACTTTTTCAGCAAAAGTTCCATCTGCGTTTAATTTAGAGTTAGCCTGAGCTACTGTGTATTCATCTTCTTCATCAGCAGTCAACCAAACAATTTCGTTGGTAACTTTACCAGTTGCACGGTCAACTTTACGGTATGGTGTTTGAATGAAACCATACTTGTTGAGGTGCCCGTATGAAGACAAGTTGTTGATCAAACCGATGTTTGGTCCTTCAGGTGTTTCGATTGGACACATACGACCATAGTGAGTGTAGTGCACGTCACGCACTTCATATCCAGCGCGGTCACGTGTCAAACCACCAGGCCCTAAGGCAGACAAACGACGTTTGTGAGACAACTCAGAAAGCGGGTTGTGTTGGTCCATGAACTGTGACAATTGTGAAGAACCAAAGAATTCTTTGATCGCTGCAGTCACTGGACGGATGTTAATGATTTGTTGAGGTGTCAATACTTCGTTATCTTGAACAGACATACGTTCACGAACATTACGTTCCATACGTGAAAGTCCAAGACGTACTTGGTTGGCAAGCAATTCACCAACGGCACGAATACGACGGTTTCCGAGGTGGTCGATATCATCGATACGACCGATGCCTTCAGCCAAGTTAAGGAAGTAGCTCATTTCAGCAAGGATATCTGCCGGAGTGATAGTGCGAACTTTATCATCTGGATTTGCATTTCCGATGATTGTTACAACACGGTCTGGATCAGTTGGTGCCACAACCTTGAATTTTTGAAGAACAACTGGTTCTGTCAAAACAGCTGAGTCATTTGGAGTGTAGACAATCTTGTTCAAATCGCCATCCAAGTGACTTTCGATACTTTCGATGACATCACGAGTCATAACAGTATCCTTTTCAACCAAGATTTCACCAGTTTCTGGGTCTACCAATGGTTCAGCAATTGTTTGGTTGAGCAAACGAGTTTTAATATTTAACTTCTTGTTAATCTTGTAGCGTCCAACAGCTGCCAAGTCATAACGACGTGGGTCGAAGAAACGAGCCACAAGCAAGGTACGTGAACTCTCAGCAGTTTTTGGTTCACCTGGACGAAGACGCTCATAAATTTCTTTCAAGGCTTCGTCTGTACGAGAGTCCATTGGGTTTTTATGGATATCTTTTTCAACAGTGTTGCGAACCAACTCGCTGTCACCAAAGATATCAAAGATTTCGTCATCGCCTGAGAAACCAAGCGCACGAACCAAAGTCGTAAATGGAATTTTACGTGTACGGTCGATACGAGTGTAGGCGATGTCTTTTGAGTCACTTTCCAGTTCCAACCAAGCTCCACGGTTAGGGATTACAGTTGAACCGTAGCCCACTTTACCGTTTTTGTCTACTTTATCATTAAAGTAAACACCTGGAGAACGCACCAACTGAGATACGATAATACGTTCACCACCGTTGATGATGAAAGTACCCATCTCAGTCATGATTGGGAAATCTCCAAAGAAGACTTCTTGAGTTTTGATTTCGCCAGTTTCTTTGTTAATCAAGCGGAAAGTTACAAAGATTGGTGCTGAATAACTTGCATCATGGATGCGAGCTTCTTCAAGCGTATATTTAGGTTCTTTGATTTCGTAGCCAACAAATTCCAACTCCATTGTTTCTGTGAAGTTTGAAATTGGCAATACATCTTCAAACACTTCCTTCAGACCATGGTCTAGGAAATCTTTAAATGAATCAGTTTGAATTTCAATCAAATTTGGTAAGTCAAGAACTTCTTTGATTCTTGAAAAACTACGACGGGTACGATGTTTCCCGTATTGAACGTCATGTCCTGCCAAGATGATTCTCCTTTGTAAATAAAGTTCCAAGCTTAGTCACCTAAGCTAATAATTATCGTTTAATGGTTCTAAAACCCCTATCAACTTATCCCCCTTGACTAATTTTTCAGAATCTTTAAATCTCTGTTACAGATGCAAAAAATACCGAAAAAAAGCACAAAAAGAGCAGTTAAATCTGACTTTTTTCAGGAGATTTAACTGCTGTGAGCCTTGTCCGGACAATATTTCAGACAAAACCTACGACAAATGATTACTCATATTATACCCGATTTTCTCTAATTTTTCAAGTCCTTTGAAGGATTTTTCTTGCTTTAGTATAGATGGTCTTCGTTTTCTGAAAAGAATGTTTTCAGAGGTTCGTTCTTGAATAATTAGAATCACTTGTATGATATATCTTGCCAACCAACTGAAAAAACGCTTCTCCCTTGTTTGTAGGGTATCATCTAACATACTGGAAAAGCACAAAAATTTTTCTAAGTAAGAAAGAATGCTGATCAATTCAACTTGCTTGACAAAAGCACTTCTTAGTGGTTTAATATACCCTATAGAGGTATATTTGGAGGTGCCTATGTTTTACTTATTTACAAAAATTGATAGTATTTCTACCAGCGAATTAGAAGCTAAACTCAAGGAACCGATTCAGCTATTGGACGTTCGGACGCCTACGGAATTCCGTAGAGGTCATATCAAAAATGCAAAGAATATTCCTCTAACCGAAATCGGATCTTACACACCTGCGACAAAAGAAACTCTCTATGTCATCTGTCATTCTGGTGTCCGAAGTAAGATGGCTGCTAAAAAGCTCAAGAAAAAAGGCTATGATGTTATCAACGTCCGAGGCGGTATGATTGCTTGGACAGGCGAAACTATATAGAACTAAAAGGAAGAAACTCAATGAAGATTATCATTGTTGGATGAGTTGCAAGTGGTATGTCAGTGGCGACTCATCTCAGACATATCATGGAAGATGCTATCATCTCACTAGCTTCTCCTGTAAACCGTCAAGGACGTCAAGTGGCAGACATAATTGCTGGAATGGAGCGCAAAAACAAGGGTAGTATCGGTACTGCTATCGTTCGTGCTTTTGGTATATCCCCTGCTTCGACAGGTTTTAGCAAGCGCACTCTTAGTGACAATCAACTCCCATACAAGGCACTTCATGTCAGTGGGAAAGACCACGCTGGTTATTATCCAGGTGCTACTGTTATGACCTTAAAGTTCCTCTTTGACCCAACCAGTGGCAAAATTTATGGCACCCAAGGAGTCGGAGCTAAAGGAGTCGACAAGCGAATTGACATCCTCGCAACAGCTATAAAGGCAAATCTCACTGTCTTTGATTTACCAGAATTAGAGTTTACTTATGCACCGCCATTTGGATCTGCCAAAGATCCAGTAAATATGCTGGGATACGCAGCCTTGAACCTTATCGAAGGTCTGAGCGACAATATACAGTGGTACCAGCTAGAAGATGAAATAGCTACTGGCAAGAAATTCCTGGATGTACGGACCAGTAGCGAATTCCAAAGTGGTCGACTTAAGGTTGACACCATCCACATCCCCTAAACGAACTACGGGAACGCTTGGATGAACTAGACAAGAACCAAGCCTACATCGTTAGCTGCCACAGTGGTTTGCGCAGCTATATCGCAGAGCGTATCCTCAAGCAAGCAGGATTTACCGTCCAAAACCTTGACGGTGCTTATTCACTATACAAAATGGCTAACCCAGAAGGAGTAGAATATGGTAACTAATATCAGCATGGCTGACTTTTATGAAAAATATCAAAATGAACATCTAGATCTTATCGATGTCCGTGAAGTACATGAATTCCAAGCAGGACATGCACCAGGTGCCAAAAATCTTCCGTTAAGCACCTTGGAGCAAGGCTACAAAGAAATCAAACCTGACCATGAATACCATGTCATCTGTCAAGGAGGAGTACGTTCTGCCTCTGCCTGTCAATTTCTCAGCGCCCAAGGCCTCACCGTTACCAATGTAGAAGGTGGCATGAATGCCTGGCCCGGTGATGTAGAATAAATCAAATACAAAAAGAGCAGTTGGTTTACTCTAAAGAAAACCAACTGCTCTTTTACTATTCTATCAACTTTTCAAGTAAGCCTTTATTCTGTTACTTCCGTTTAATCAAGTATTTAACTGCCTTTTCCAATCTTTCCTTCTGCGCTTGAGGGTCGCCTAAAGGGTCGTTAATACAAGCTGTTAAATTCTCCGTTATCATCAGTTCAATAATACGATCAACACTGGATCGCACTGCTGTTAATTGAGTAATGATATCGACACAATCACGCTCTTCCTCCATCATTTTTTGAATACCTCGCAATTGACCCTCTGAGCGTTTGAGACGTGTAATGTACTTTGATTTTGTCATATCTTTATCCTTAAACGATTTTTCTACATTATATCTCTAATACAGACCTTTGTCAAAAAGAGCACTTATCTTAAAGATAAAACCTCCTAGTTCTCCACTCTGACTCTCGTAACAATACCGTCTTTATCTGACAATGTCAATCCAGATGCTCAACGCTGATAACACAAGAAAAATCCTCCCCATGTAGGAAGGATTGTTTGGATTTAATGAGCTAACATTTCTTGAGCAATTTCCTGACCAGATAAGTTATCTGGATAGTAGGTTGGCCAGTTGTCCATCTCTTCAAAGAGGGCTTCTTGGCTAGTACCTCCAAAGAAGATATGGAAATGCTCTGCCTTGACCGGAGCAATATTGTGGTCGCTAAACTGAACATACTTGAATTGCCCGGCGTCTGCATCAGTCGCTTCAAAGAGGAAGCGTACTCCACGATTCCCTTTCTTATAAGTCAAGATTTTCTTGCCGACATACTTGTAAGTATATTTCTTACTTTGGCCACCTTGGATGAATTCCATAGTATTATCTGTAATATTAATCTTGCTTACATCTGTTTGGTAACCCTTTTGATAGTAGGCTTTGTATTCATCCTTGGTCATCTTACCAGTCAACTTAGCCTTGTAGTCAAAGACTTGGTCAAGAGTCCCATCCTCAAGGAAAGGATAGACAGACTGCCAGTTACCTGCATAATCACTTAGGGTACGGTCCTTAACATCTGCATCCTCAAAGTAGCCATTTTGAACGGTTTTAGTTTCCTCTGCCTTTTCTGGTTCAATCTCTGCTCCTGCCTGATCAGTTGTCTGCTTGAGAGATTTGAGATTTTTCTCCATGACAGAGATATAGTTTTCTCCAGCCTTCATGTCCTCTTCGGTCAAGCTTTCAAGAGGATTCAGAACATCTAACTTCACTCCTGTTTCTTTTGAGAGGGTATTCGCTAGGGCTTGAGAAGCATTTTCTTCAAAGTAGATATAAGAGATTTTGTTTTTCTTGATGTACTCGGTCAATTCTGCCAAGCGACTTGCTGACGGTTCAGCATCTGGTGACAGACCTGAGATAGAGACTTGATTGAGTCCGTAGTCCAAAGCTAGATAACGAAAGGCTGCGTGCTGAGTCACAAAACTCTTTTGTTTTGCATTAGAAAGCCCTTCAGTATAGGCCTTGTCCAAGGCTTGTAGTTTTTCGATATAGGCTGCTGCATTTTTTTCAAAAGTCGCCTTCTTATCTGGATAGTCAGCTGAAAGACTATCACGGATATGCTCTACAAGTTTGATTGCACGCGCAGGAGACAACCATACATGAGGGTCATAGTCGTGATGATGACCTTCTTCACCATGGTCATGGTCTTCCTCTTCTTCACTTCCTGGAAGGAGTAGCATATCTCCAGTAGCTTTAATGGTTTTTACTTTTTTCGCATCTAGGGATTCTAAAAGCTTAGGAACCCAAGTTTCCATATTTTCATTTTCATAAACAAAGGCATCTGCGTCTTGGATTTTAGCGACTGCCTTAGCTGATGGTTCATAGTCATGTGGCTCTGTTCCAGCCCCGATTAAGAGTTCAACATTGGCTGTGTCCCCTGCTACTTGCTTGGTAAATTCGTAGACAGGATAGAAAGTTGTAACGATATTTAATTTCCCGTCTGCTTGTTTTTGATTAGAACAAGCGACTAAGAATAGTGTCACAAGACTTGCCAAAAGTAGGCCTAGTTTTTTCATGTACTTCTCCTATTTGATAAAACGTTTGAGTAAGCTGACTACTAAAAAGACAACTACAAAGATAATGGTGATACTTGCACTCGGTGGTGTCTCTGCATAGTAGGAAATATAGAGCCCCGCAACCATACCTAGAAAACCAATAACACTTGCAAGAATCATCACAGAACTAAAGTTTTTACCTAGACGCAAAGCAATACTTGCTGGTAAGACCATGATAGTCGATACCAAAAGCGCTCCCGCTGCTGGGATCATGAGGGCAATAGCCACACCCGTTACCATGTTAAAGAGAATAGACATGGTACGCACTGGAAGACCATCGACAAAAGCTGTATCCTCGTCAAAAGTTAGAATATACATGGGTCTTAAAAAGAGGAAGGTCAGGATTAAAACAACCGCTGCAATAACAAAGAGACCAATGACCTGCTCTTGACTAATGGTCACGATAGAACCAAAAAGGTACTGATCCAGACTCATAGAACTAGAGCTCTTACCCTTACTCATGACAATAAGTGAAACTGCAAGTCCTGTAGACATGAGAATGGCTGTTCCAATCTCCATAAAGCTTTTATAAACCGTACGTAGGTATTCAAGGAAGACCGCTGCAATCAAGACAATCACAATGGTTGAGATGGTCGGAGAAATTCCTAAAACCAAGCCAAAGGCAACCCCTGAAAGCGAGACGTGACTCAGAGTATCACTCATGAGACTTTGACGACGCAAGATGAGGAAGGTCCCCAGAACTGGTGAAAAGAGACTCATGGCAATAACTGCCAAAAAGGCTCGCTGCATAAAATCATAAGACAATAGATTAAGCATGCTCCACCTCCTGGTCACTTTCATGGACATTGAAGCAACGCCATGGGGAATCTTGGTCTCGGACCAGGTGAATATTTCGATCTGCGTAGTCCTTGACTTCTTCAGGATCGTGAGTAATCATCAAAACAGCCTTGCCATGATGGTGGGCACTGTGGTGCATGAGTTCATAAAACTCATCCTTGGTTCCCGCATCCATCCCTGTCGTCGGCTCATCCAAGATAAAGATATCAGGATCTGAAGCAAACATACGTGCGATAACAGCCCTTTGCTTTTGCCCGCCAGAAAGGGAACCAATCCTTTTGTCTCGATGTTCCCACATTCCAACAGAGTTTAAACTAGCCTTGATATGTTCCTCATCGTGAGCATTTAGACGACGGAACCAACCTTTTCTTGGATAACGACCTGATTTGACAAATTCATAAACAGTGCTCGGAAAGCCTGCATTGAAACTTGCAATCTGTTGAGGAAGGTAGGCAATTCTTAGTTTTTTCCCATGAATATTTGACTTTGAGATGGTTACTTTCCCAATTCTCGGTTGTAAAATACCAAGACTGGCCTTGATAAGAGTCGTCTTGGCAGCTCCATTTTCTCCAGTGAGCGTGACAAATTCCCCACTATCAACACTGTAATTGATATGCTCAAGCACAGGTTCCTTGTCATAATAGAAGGACAAATCCTCTACTGTGATGTATCTCATTACTTGATTTCTCCTACTAAAGCAGTTAAAAACCGCTGGATAATTTGTTGCTCTTCATCTGAGAATTGACTGGCAACTTGTTCATAAGTCGAAAGGGTGTGCTCATGATGATGGTGATGCTCCTCAGCAATCGGTCGAGCTAAATCTGTCAATTGATAGAAAATCACTCGAGCATCCTTTGGATCCTTAGACGTTTCCAGCATCCCCTCTTTAATCAAGGACTTAATGGCCTTGGTGACGGCTGCTTGACTGACATTGAGACGGCGAGCCAACTCAGAATTCGTTAAGGACTCCTCTGATAAGAGCATAAGAATATGCTCCTGGGTATTGGTCAAAGCCACATTACTGGTACAATGGCCAATCAAAATTTCATGCTGATTTTCAGCTTTCAGGATTACTTCATTTAAAAAATGATCAATTTCTGTTGCTAATTGTCTCATGAACTTCTCCTTTCCTAGTTATCTTTTTCCTAAAACAATATAGATTACCACAGATTCTTTACTGGTTAATTATATCATAAACCAAAAAAGAATCAAGAAAAAAGATGAAAACACCTGAGATGTTTTCATCCTTTAGAATTATTTTTCTTGTTTACGGCTAGTCCAGAGGGCTGTCGTTCCAAGAATCACACCAAGTAGCATCATGAAAATAGATTGCTCACTACCTGTATTTGGAAGTACTTTCTCTGAGACTACTGTTTTCTTAGCAAACTTATCTGCAGCCTTATAATCAACTTTTTCAGTAGAAGGTTGAGTCGGTTTTGTTGCTTGGTCTTCTACTGGTTTAGCTAGGTCTTGCTCTTTACCTTCTTCAGGAAGTTTAAAGGTTTTTGAGTCCACAGAAATCGTGCGTGAATTTGGATTTACTTTTTCATACTGAGTCAAATCAGCTGTTTTAAGATAGTCTTCAAAGGCAGCATCCATTGAAGGACCTTCTTCTCTAGCACCACCAAGCATGGTATAACCGTCACCACCAGCAGCCAAGAAGTCGTTTGTTGTTAGATAGTAGATTTTGGCTAAGTCTAATCTATCGTAAAGACCAGTCGTACGATTCTTAACCTGAACAGCTAAAATACGTTTCCCAGAAGGTAGATTTGTGTCATAGTATACTTTGACACCAGAGACTTGTAAAAATCCACCACTTGGTTCTAGCAATGGTTGACCATTTTCATCCAAGACAGTTTTTCCTACTTTATCCACCTGCAAAATAGATCCGAGTGATTTTTCAAACATATCCAGAACTTGCTGACCAGTTACTTGGATTTGTGAGATTGTGTTTCCAAATGGCAAGACTGCAATGACATTTCCTTTTGTAATTGGTTTGTCTTTAGCAATTGTCTCACGCAAGCCACCACCATTTGTCACAGCGATATCTGTTGGATGACTAAATCCTGTTTGACCATACTGGTAGAGAGAATCTGCGACGACATTTCCAAGGTTTGTCTCGCGGACACGGACATTTTCACGGTCACCGTTTAGTTCAACAGGACTGTTTGAAACGACTTCAACAGCATTTTCAGCATCATACTTTGCCTTAATATCTTTAACTAAACTAGCAACTTTTGGATTTGCTTCTAATTTTTTGGCTTCAGCAGCAGTAATCTGAGTTGGATTGCCCAAAAGTTGACGAGATTTATAAGTAATTTTACCAACGTTATGGAGATAACTTCCAGTTTGGTTGTAAGTCACATTATCTCCGTAAGTAGTTGATTCTACTGTATGAGAGTGGCCATCAATGACTGTTACACGTTTCCCCTTCAAAAGAGGGTTCTTAGACAGGGCTTCTGCTAGTGTTGAGCCACGCCAAGCTACTGGCGTTGTTGTATCAACACCCAAGTGGGCTAAGACTACATAATGCTTATAATCCTTACCTTCCGCCTTAGCCTTGGCTTGAACTTCTTCAACGACCTTATTAACCTCTTCGATTGGCTCAGTAAAGGTTACTCCTTTAACATTTTTAGGGTGAGTTTTCGTTGCTGTTTCCGGCGTTGTCACGCCTATCACTACAAACTCATCGCCTTCAACATCCTTATTCTTGTCAACAATAGTAGAAGCTTGGAAGAGACGAGCTCCATCTACATAAGTATTTGAGCTTAACAAGGGGAATTTCAAAATTTTTTTGTATTTTTTAGCTTCATCAAGTCCGAAATCAAACTCGTGATTTCCTACAGCCATGGCATCATACTGCATTTGATTGAGAATTTCAGCACGTGCTTCACCCTTCGTAGAGTTGGAAATCGGTAAACCTTGGAAGGCGTCTCCCGCATCAACAACTAGAGTATTTTGATTTGATTTCGCGCGTTCCTGCTCAATGACAGTCGCTAACTTAGCGTCTCCAATGACTCCTTTTTCTTCTACAATACGACCATGGACATCATTGGTGTGTAAGATAACAGTGTCCTTTTCTTCGCTTTTAGGAGATTCAGCAGGAGCTGACGGAGCTTCTGCAGGTGCAATCGCTTCTGAAGTTGCCGAAGTTTCCGGTATCGCAGGGCTCTCAACAGGAGCTGGAGTCGCCGACGGAGCTGGAGTGGCTGCGACAGCTGAACTTTCTGCAGGAGTTGTTGCTTCTTCAGCGTATACTTGTCCAGCTAAGAAGGCTGGAGCTAATAAAGCTGTAGATAGGATGGGTAATAAGAACTGTTTCTTCATTTTGAAATCCCTTTCTTTTCTTTTTATCTTTTATATTATACGCTATTTCTAAAAATTTTGAAACTTTTGACCTATTTACATCTTAAATATTCGCCATTTAAACAAAAAGCTTGGATTAAAATCCCAAACTTTTAGCTCATTTTATTGAAAATCTTTGATGTTACCATCGTAATCCGCCCAACCTTGGCTAAAGAAGCGGTCATTCATTTGGTAACTATGCGCTGTTGTTGGATTACTTAAAAAAGGATTTACAACCTTATCAAACGCCAGCCAGCCTAGCCAACCGATATGAATCGTATCCTTGACAAAATAAGGTTCATCACCGTTTTTTGAAAAATCAGCAATATTGGTAAAACCTTGACTTTCCAACTGGTAACGAATTTTTTCGACAGAGTGTTGATACATTTCTTCACTCAAGCCTGTGTAGTCCATCCATTTTTTATTGACAGGTTGAAAGACAAAGAGTACATTCACCTTAGATTTGGCAAATTGATCGAGCACTAACTGCAAATCATTGTATTCCCTTGACTGGAGGAAGTTGTAATTTTTTTGATACCCTTCCCACTTTTTTATATCTTTCTTTAGTTGAGTATTGTAAAAGTGGTTCTCCATTCCCAAATCATTATTGGTCGTGTTTTCTTCTGCATCCTTACGTGCAATATTTTCCAATTCTTCATACGAAAACTGATCTGGGAGACTGCTCAAATATTTTTCAATATGATCTTTGTACTTTAATCGACCTCGAATCGAAAATTGACCAAAAAGGGCAGCTTGTCTTTCATTGAACTCGGCAGAGAGATTAACCACCGTTTGATCAAAATCTGACAATTGTTCATTCTTAGCCAGCTTCTCAACAATCCTCTTCATCGGAACTCTTGGATTTTGTTTTAAGAGTCTATTAGCCGCATATTGAGAGGCTACATCCCCAGATTGATTCTCTAAAAAAGCAGTCAACTGATCATTGTTAAAATAGGTTTGAAAAGTAAGCGGATCTTGATCTTCCTTTGTAAACCACTGTGGAGAGATTACAAATACCGCTTGTTTATTTTCAAGTTCAGATGTGATTTGTTGCATCCCAAAATACTGACTAAGAGAAGCGGCTCCTGCCTGCCCCATAAAATAAGGACGGTAGGAGCGGTTATACTTTTCAGCCAACACTCCTGGATGCATACTATCAAAACGAATCCATTCACTCGACCCAAAGAAAGGGACAAAACGCATATTAGAATCCGTGAGAGCTCTCACTTTTTGGCTTCTCTCCTTAAAGCTCTCTGTACTAACAGAAGCCGCAGAGTATTTTTCCTCCATGAGATTATGGCTTGGGTTACTTGGATAGAAACAGATAAGAAGAAAAACCAACAATCCCGCTACAAAGATAGGTCCAAAGATCAGCCACAAGCGTTTAAGCATTCTTTAACTCCGTAATCCCTGCTACGATTTTATTAGCTGTATTCCAATCGTCACGACCAAATTCTGTAACCGGGACACGAATATCAAAGCGGTTTTCGATTTCCACAATCAATTCAACCGTTCCCATACTGTCTAAGACACCTGCATCGAAAAGATCTTCATCCATCATGTCAGAAACATCTTCCATAAATAATTCATCGATAATTTCAATAACTTCTGATTTGATATCCATTTTTAAATTTCCTTCTATTTTTTAATTCCATTTATTTTTTAAACCATAAATCATTCAAAAATCCCGAAAAGATTAAGAATGAAACCATTACGACATGGAAGGTTATAACCATGCCAAGCAACTGAATCCAACGGTTCTCAGGAAAAGGTGGTTGCCCTGCTTTTTTCCGTTCTTTATTGAGCATTTTTTTCTTTCTGACCCAGGCATCATTCATCACTAAGCCTATCCCATGAAAGAGTCCGTAAGCGATATAAAACCATGTTATCCCATGCCAGAACCCCATAAGGAGCATGTTCAGGACATAGGCAACACTTGAAGTCACATTTCGATTATTAAAAAGCTTCTTTCTCGTCATCACCATGACCATGCGCATAAAGACAAAATCACGGAACCAGAAGGATAAACTCATGTGCCAACGATTCCAAAACTCCTTCAAATCCCTTGATAAAAAGGGTTTGTTGAAGTTAATCGGACTACGAATTCCCATCAGATTTGAAATAGCTATAGCAAACATAGAGTAACCTGCAAAATCAAAGAAGAGTTCCAAACCAAATGTGTACATGATGGCCACTACATAATAGTTAAAGACGCCACCTGTTTGTAAAGCTAAATTCTTTAGCGGTGGTAATAAAATCTCGCCTAAAATATGAGCTAGGATAAATTTATACAGAAATCCCCACATGATATACCGAACGGACTCGGCTAGCATATCTAGCAACTCATCGCGCTCCGGTATCGTCTGATAATTTTCATTAAAACGTTTGAAACGATCAATAGGACCACTTGAAAATGTCGGCATAAAGAGAAGAAAACGCAAATACTCCCATATCTTCAAATCCTTAATGACTCCATCTCTGAGTTCGATGATAATCCCCACCGAACGAAAGGTCAAATAAGAAATTCCCAAGAACCCAAACAAAGACTGCGTTCCATTGATAGCCGGTTGCACCTTGACAAAGGTAATCGGAAGGAGGGACAGAAAACTAACGAGGTAGAATACCCACTTGCCATCCTTACTTTTTCGATAGTGCTTGTAGAAAAGCAGGAGCAATA
>ERZ773062.904-NODE-904-length-13593-cov-4.715172_pt1 | contig 13593 bp, 10 predicted proteins | sample MGYA00580626_ERZ773062 | MGnify/ENA primary metagenome ERZ773062 (study PRJEB29015, sample SAMEA2738003) | human oral metagenome | biome: human oral; feature: human-associated habitat; material: dental | place: China | collected 2058 ...
AAAGCAGATACTTCCCAAGAAGCTCCCGCTTCTAAAAGCGGGAGTAGTTCACTAATATCTCTAATAAAAATATGAAATTATAAATTTTTATAAATAACTAATAAAAAAAATAAGAAGGGAGGGAAAAGTGAAAAATGAAAAAATTTGGTATGAACTGGATGCCTTTGCAAAGACATATTCTTCGATAATTAGTGAAGGAAGAACAACGTGTTTTAGACTTTCAGTATTGTTTTCTGAAAATGTTGATTTGATAATATTGGAAAAAGTAGTAATTTTACTTGAAGAGAAGTATCCGTTTTATAATTCTGAATTGAAAAAAGGTATTTTTTGGAATTATTTACAGCAAAAGAAGACTCATTTTATGATTGAGGAGGAAAAAACTTATCCTTGTACGGATATACAAAAAGATAATCCGTTGCGAATAATTTATTTTAATAATAAATTGTCAATAGAAATCGCACATTTTTTAACAGATGGGAAAGGTGCAATGCTGTTTTTTCAGGATTTAATTGAAGAATATACAGAAAAGAAGTATTTTTCTAAAAATATTAGGAATGAAAATTTTGAAAATAAGAGGATTATTGTTGAAAATAATGGAAAGAGTGAGGATAAGAATAAATTTAAAATAAAAAATAAAGATTTAGTAAATGATAAAAATTTAAAAAAAATGATTGATTTTCCCAAAATGATAGGCAGTAAAATTAAAAATTTTGAAAATAAAAGTTTTTTAGAAAATAAAAAAAAGATTTTAAAAAAAAATGAAGAAATATTTGGAAATTATGATGAGGAAAATAATGTAAAGGAAAATAAATATGTTGATCTTTATGAAAAATATATGAGGAAAGTAAGTAAGGAAACTACGATAAAATCTGCATTTCATTTACCAATGAAAATATTAGAGAAGGGACAGTATCATATTACGACTGGTGAGATTTATATTGATGATTTAAAAATGGAAAGCAAAAAGCATAAAACTACAATTGGAAAATATTTACTTGCGGTTTATTTTAAAATTTTGCTGGATAGGTATTCTAGTGCAAAAAGTCCGATTGTTATTGGAGTTCCAGTTGATTTACGAAGAATTTTTGAGGAAAAAACATATAGGAATTTTTTTATAAATATAACTCCAAGTATAGATGCTAGCCTTGGAGCATATTCCCTATCTGAAATTATCACTTATTTGGATAATTATTTTGCCTTGAAAATTACAAAAAAAGAATTTTATAAAAGTATTTATAAAGCGATGAATCCAATGAGAAATATAATTATAAAATCTGTCCCATATTTGATAAAACGAATATTTTTTCCATTTATATTTGATTACTATGGAGAACGTGGCTATACAACAGGATTTTCCAATTTGGGAATTTTTAAAATTGATAAGAAATATGAAAAATATTTAAAGGGATTCAGATTTTTACCACCACCAAGTAAAAGATGTAAAATAAAAATGGGAGTTATAAGCGATAGTCAAAAAGTTTATATAAATTTTGGAAATTTAACTGCAGATTATGATATTGAAAGGGATTTTTTTATTTATTTGAGAAAAAGAGGCATAAGATCTAAAATAATTACTAATTATTGAGAATATTATAAAAAAAATAATAAAGAAGGAAATGAAAATGTATTGTATAAAGTGTGGAGTAGAGCTGGAAGATGGAGTGAAAAGATGTCCGCTATGTGAAACAGCTGTTCCTGAAATAAAGGAAACGGAAGAAGAATTTGCAAGAGAATATCCGATTATTAATATAAATTTGTATGAAATGAAGATGAAAAAAGTGAAAAAAGCTATATTTCTATCATTTTTTACAATTTCAATTATTTCAATATTGGAGGTTTTTTTTCAAAATTTGATAATGTATGGGAAACTTGAATGGGGATATTATGCGATTCCATCTATTTTAGTCTTTGATTTGGGATTATTTGTATTTTTAGACTCTTATAGAATGAGAACAAATTTATTTTTGATATTGACTGGTCTTACAGTTTTTTTTCTTATACTTGATTTTGGAGATAAAAAATTAACTTGGAGCATAGGACGTGGAATTCCTATTGTTTTTGTATTTTATCTTATTAGCTTTGTTTTCTCGTATGTATGGGATAAACATAAAAGTGATAGGATGAAAATATTGAATTTTTTTATTTTTTTTGTTGGAATATTTCTTTTAGTTTTAGAATTAATTATAAGCAAAAAAATGACTTGGAGCATATTTTCTTCAATTCCATTATTTATTTTAAGCATAATGTTGCGATATGCCTACAAATCGTATAAGGAAGAGTTTAAGCGAAGATTGCACAGGTAACAAATATTGCTTATCTAGTTATTTTTATATAAATTGTAAAACTATTAAAATTATAATTGATTTAATATTAAAAACAAAGTAATTTGTAGTATACTCATACTGAAATTTGAGAGATGAAAAGGATCAAAAATTTCAAAAAATAAATATAAAAGATTGAAGAAAAGAGAGAGTGATTATTATGAAATCTACAAAAAAAATGATTTTAGCAACTTTAATTGGAGTATTGGCTATCGGTTCTATTGGTTATTCAGCTGTATCAAAAACTTCTAGAAAAAAAGCTGTAAATAAAACAGCAGTAACTTCTAAAAATTTAACAAGAAAATTTAGCTGCAGCAGCAGAAACGTAACAGTAGAAAATCTTTCAACAAATAAAGTTAGATTGACAGATGATAGCGGAAAAGTTTACAATTTAAAATTGACAAGATCTGCTAGTGGAGAATTATATTCAGGTAACGGAGTTTCTATTCAAATAAAAGGAAATGATGCTGTATTTACAGCAAGTGGAAATGATGAAAGCTGTAATTTAACAAGCGATTCAAATTCAAATAGCGGAAACTCAAATAAAACTGCAAGTGGAAATTTATTAAGAAAATTTAGCTGTGATGGTTACCAAGATATAACAGTTGAAAATCTTTCAACAGATAAAGTAAAATTAGCTGATGGTTATGGAAGTATCTATAATTTAAATTCTACATCAGCTGCAAGTGGAGAAAAATATTCTGATGGAAATATTTCAATTCACATGAAAGGAAATGATGCTGTTTACACAGAAAATGGAAAAGATAAGAGCTGTACATTAAAAAGTACTGGTCATGGTTCTATTGAAGAATAATAGATTTGTTTAGAAAACTGTATTTAAAATTTGGAAAATAAAAATTTTAAAGCAAAGGATTTTATATTATTATAAAAAATTTTAATTGTTGGAAAAATTTAATCATATACTGAAAAGTAAAAAAGTTTAATATAAAAAAGCTGTTTATATAATTTTAATAGTTATATCAAATAGCTTTTTTTATTTCTCTAAAATATTTGATTTAAAAATTAAAATAAAACTATTATAGTTGAAAAGAATATGATAAAATTTGATAAAAGGTTTATACTATTTCTTATTTAAACAGCGAGCTAGTTATAAATTTTTTTGCAAGGATCAAGATTCTCTTGTCAGCAAATAATATAATTTTAAACGGAACCTAGTATAAACAATTTGATGTTAATAAATTTTAGAAAGGAGAAGTTGGGTGTTAAAAAATATAAAAGAAAGTTATCAGCATTCATATTTTTTGTATTTAAAATTGATAATAGCAGGTATTATTATTGGTTTTATTGTTGGAATAATTGATACGATTTTTGGAAGAGGATTGATTTGGATTGGAGATATTCGGAAGGAATATTTGTATTATTTTGTGCCTTTCTTGGCTTTGGCAGGACTTTTAATTGTTTTTATTTATCAAAAATTTGCTGGGAAAACTGGTAAGGGGATGGGACTAATTTTTGAAGTTGGTTATGGGACTGAGAAGGAGATTCCTTTAAGACTTGTTCCGATTCTGACGGTTGCGACTTGGATTACACATTTGTTTGGAGGAAGTGCTGGGCGTGAAGGGGTTGCTGTGCAGCTGGGGGCGACGTTTTCTCATAGATTTAATAAGTACTTTAATTTTCCTGATAAGTCTAAAGTTTTTTTGGTAACAGGAATGGCGGCAGGCTTTGGTGGATTGTTTCAGACTCCGATTGCAGCGTTATTTTTTGGTTTAGAAGTTTTAGCATTGGGAAATTTGCAGTTATATGCTTTGCTTCCAGCTGTTGTTGCAGCATTTACTGCTAGTTGGACTTCATCTTTTCTAGGACTGGAAAAGTTTACTCACATTGTGAATACAACTTTATCAATAACTCCAACGACATTTGTAAAATTTGCAATTTTAGGAGTAATTTTTGGATTTGCTGGAAATTTATTTGTTTATTTACAAAGTTTTTTGAAAAAATTTGCTGCAGAAAAAATTAAAAATCCATATTATCGAATTTTTATTATCGGAATTTTTCTTAGCATAATACTTTTATTATTGCACGAAGGTCGATATACTGGGCTTGGAACAAATTTAATTGAAGACAGTTTTTCAGGGGAACCAATTTTTGGATATGACTGGATATTAAAATTATTATTGACAACATTGACATTGGCTGCTGGATTTCAAGGTGGAGAAGTGACGCCACTATTTTCAATTGGAGCTTCATTGGGTGTTGTGATAGGGATTTTCTTTGGACTTCCGATTGAATTTGTTGCTGCGGCAGGGTATATCAGTGTATTTGGAAGTGCGACAAATACTTTATTAGCACCAATTTTTATTGGTGGAGAAATTTTTGGATTTAATAATTTGCCATTTTTTGTGATAATTGTGATTTTTGCTTATCTGGTTAATCGGAAAATATCGACTTATGGATTGCAAAAAAACTATTTTGAAGAAATTGAGTAATTGTTTAGTTAAGTTGAAAAAAATAAAATTTGTTTTTATTTTCAAATAGATTCGGATATAGAGTTTTTTAGTTATAGATCAATAAAAAAGTAATAGTCGAAGTTCATTTGATAAATTTTTTAAATTCCAATAAATAATGAAATAAAAATATAGAATTAAGGTAAATATATATATAAATATTAAAAAATATTATATAATATCTATAAGTAATATGAAAGTAAAATAAGGAGGAAAAATGAAAAAAGCATTTGGAATTTTATTGGTTGGATTATTATCAATGTCGTTGGAGGCACATAGTAAGGATGCTAGTAGAAAGATGACAAAACCAGTAAGAATAGATCAGAATGTTTCTATTAAAAATAATGGAAATAAAGATTTAAATGAAGATTTTCCTGAACAAAAAATGATTGGAATGGCTAGTCCTGCTTCAGTTTATTGTGTGGAACAAGGTGGGGAGTCAATTATTAGAAAAGATAAAGATGAAAATGAATATGGAATTTGTAAATTTAAGGATGGGAAAGAAGTTGATGAATGGGAGTTTTATAGGCAAAACCATGATTTGACAGAAAAGGGAGTTCCAGAAATTAATAAAAAATGAAAAAATTAATTTCTAAGTAAATAATCATTGTTGTATAAGCAATGGTTATTTTTTTGTAAAGAAAAGTTGAAAAAAAACTTTTTATATAGTAAAATCTTTAGTATAGGAGGAAAAATGAAAATTTCTGAATTTATTAGTGAAAAAGCGGCAAGCGGGATGCGGTCAGAAATAAAGAGATATGGCGGAAATGAGATATTTTTTAGGGGAATTCCTGATGAGAATGGGATTATTTCTGAGTTTGAGGTTATTGCTAGGGGAAATGCTGGCTCTGTTGCTGCGTTGCTGAATATGATGAGAAAGAATGAGGTTATAGTACATAATCATCCATCTGGAGTACTGATTCCTTCCGATGAAGATGTGAATATTTCTAGTATGTATGGAGAAGTTGGTGGAGCTTCATATATTGTAAATAATGATGTGGATGATATTTGTGTGGTTGTGCCTTTAAGGGAATTTATAAAAATTGATATTGATGATTATTTTGGAGAAAATGGGATTATTCATAAAAATTTTGGAAAGTTTGAAGTACGGCGGGAGCAGTATGAGATGGCTAAATTTATTGAGAAAAGTATGAATGAGAATAGGAAACTGATAGTTGAAGCTGGGACTGGAACGGGAAAAACGATTGCTTATCTTTTGCCTACATTAATTTATGCTATTGAAAATAATTTGAAGGTAATTGTTTCTACAAATACAATTAACTTACAGGAACAGCTTATTAATAAAGATATTCCACTTTTGAAAAAAATTATTGATGAGGATTTTAGTTATCAAATTGTAAAAGGAAGAGGAAATTATCTTTGTAAAAGAAAACTTTATAATTTAGAGATTGATGATAAGGAAACAGATACGAAAGATGAAAAAAAAGAAAAAAATGTTATAAGAAATCTCATTGAATGGGATAAAAATGTTACGAAAACAGGTGACAGGACTGAGTTGAAATATGAGATTCCAAATAGTATTTGGGAAAAAGTGAATAGTGAAGCTGATATGTGTAAAGGTGTGAAGTGTCCATATTATTCAAAATGTCATTTCTTTAATGCAAGAAGAAATGTTTCAGATGCGAGACTTCTTATTGTAAATCATCATATGTTTTTTGCCGATTTAGCAATTAGAAATCATACAGGATTTTATACAAATTATTCAATTTTACCAAATTATGATATTGTAGTTTTTGATGAAGCTCACAATATTGAAGATACTGCTCGGAATTATTTTACTTTTGAAACGTCAAAAATTTCCTTTGGACGGCTTATGGGAAATATTTATAATAAGCGTGTTGTAAAATCAAACAATGGAGGGGCTCTTGTAAGACTTTTGACTTACTTGAATGAAAGTCTTTCAAGTGAAGAATATAAGGAAGTCGATGAATTGCAGGAGGATGTTGTTGAGGAACTGAATAAATTTTATGATAAGGGAATTGATATTTTTGATAAGTTGACTTGTCTTTTTTCAGAAAATAATGATAATAGGGAAATTAAAGTGAAAATTGATAAGGAAAAAATGCAAGGGAGCAAGTTTTTTCGTGAGGCAATGAAACTAAATAGCCAGTTTAAGGAAAATTATGGAAATTTGGTTATAAAAATTAATAAATTTCTGAATAAAGTGAATAATTATAATCTTGAAGATAAGGATGGATTTTTATTTGAATTTTCAAGGTATTATGAAAGACTGAAGCAATATTATAAAAAGTTTGAGTTTATTTTAGAAGGAAAAGAGGAAGGCTATGTCTACTGGGCAAATATTACAACAGTACGTCCAAATGTAAAATTGTATGCGACACCTTTTGATATTTCAGATGAACTGAATGACAACTTGTTTACGAAAATGGATAGGATGATTTTTACTTCAGCTACACTTGCTGTTGACAATAAATTTGACTATTACAAAAAAAGTATCGGACTTATAAAGGAAAAACATAAAAAAATAGACGAAAAAATTGTAAAGTCGCCATTTGATTATGAAAAGCAAATGAAAGTCTATATTCCAGAAGATGCACTTAATCCAACGAATATTGAGTTTATGAGGGATTTGGAAGAATTTATTGAAGGGGTGATAAAAAGTACGAAAGGACATTGTTTTTTATTATTTACTTCACATAGTGCTTTAAATTTTTTGTATAACCAGTTAAAAACACGGTTTTCTGAAAAGGAATATACGCTTATAAAGCAAAATGATTTTCCACGGCATGAAATGATTGAAATATTTAAAAACTCTAAAAATCCGATATTATTTGGGACAGACAGTTTTTGGGAAGGTGTTGATGTTCAGGGAGATCAATTAAAATCAGTAATTATTACAAAACTGCCGTTTAAAGTGCCAAATGATCCTGTAACAGAGGCTATTATTGAAAATATAAAAAAAAATGGGCAAAATCCGTTTAATGATTATCAAGTTCCACAGGCTGTGATTAAATTTAAGCAGGGAGTTGGAAGGCTTATTAGAAGTAAGTCAGATAGTGGGAATATAGTTATTCTTGATAATAGAATAATAAAAAAAATGTATGGAAAGAAATTTTTGGCTGCTTTACCACAAAATAGAGTAGTTAAAAGTAAAAATGAGATTTTAAAGAGAATAAAATAGAATATTTAAAGAAAATTATAAAAGTAAAAATTTTATATAAAAAAATATTGGCTTAGGATATAAAAAAGGAATTTTATAAAATTTAGGAAAGGAAAGGGAAAATGAAAGTAAATATATTAGGGCGGGAATTTCTTTTTGAAATAAAGGAAAAAAAGAAAAAAAATAATGAATCCCAATCCTATATTAAAAATAGATTTATATTTAGATTTGCTATTTTGGCGATAACATTTATGATATTTGGAATAATTATAGAAATGTCAAGGCTAAATGTAAACTATAGTGTTGGAAGTATCGCAAAATCTGATATTGTAGCTTATAAAAATATGTCGTATTTTGTGGATATTTTGGATGATAGTATTGAAGAAAAAATAATGAGAACGACACAGCCTGAATATGATAAAATAAATAGTGTAAATAGGGAAACAGTAATTGCTCTTAATAAATTTTTACGGGATATACGGAATATGAATTTGTCTGATGACGCAGCTATTGGAAAATATATAAAGGATAATAAGTATACATTTACAAATGCTGATATTAGAGAAATAGCAGCAAGGACCGAAAATGTGGAATATTCTGTAAATCTTGATGAAATTATGTCTGAAATTTACAGCACAGGAATTTATAAAATGGAGAATTTACCAAAAATAATCCGAAGAAAGGATATAAAAGCTGATAATCTAGATATGAAGGTTCTTCAAAATTTTATAAAGCCAAATTTGGTTATAAATGAAGAGGCTACAAAAAAGAAAATTGCAGATAATATGATGTCATTGAAGGATAAGGAAATTAAGATTTATAAAGGAGATATTATTGTAAAAAAAGATGAAATAATTGATTCAGATGCATTTATGAAATTGGAAAAACTGAACTTGATAAGAAACGGAGATAAGTTTAAAAAAGCAGTTGGACTGACAACAACATTTTCATTACTTTTAATTTTAATACATTATCTTCTTAAAAAAAATGTAAGAAAAGTTGTGGAATCGAATGCATTTTACCCAACATTAATTACGATAATAATTGTAAATGTAATTTATGTTTTATTTTTAAATAATCAATTTTTTATTTATTTGCTTCCTTTTGCGATGCTTCCGATTATTTCTACAATTTTGGGAAATAAAACTTATGCGATTATCATAACATTTTCTAATATGATTATGTTATCTCAGGAAGAATCATGGTTTTTTGTTACAATAGCAGTTTCACTTATTGCAATTTACAAGGCGGATGATCTTGTTGGTAGAAGTGATATTATTAAATTGAGTTTTTTTCTAGGGATATTTCAGGCATTATTGGCATTTAGCTATGGATTAGTAAATCAGTCGAATTTGGGATTAATAATGATAATGATTGTATTTTCAGTATTTTCAGGGATTTTGACTGGGATGATGTCACTTGCGATATTGCCGTATTTTGAAGATTACTTTGATATTTTGACAACGATGAAATTGCTGGAATTAAGTGACTTTTCACATACGTTGCTTAAACAGTTGCTTATAAAAGCTCCAGGGACTTTCCATCACAGTATAATGGTTGGAGCACTAGCTGAAGGAGCGGCTGAAAGTATAGGAGCAAATGCCACTTTTGCGAGAATTGCCTCGTATTATCATGATATTGGAAAAATGAAACGTCCAGAGTTTTTTGTGGAAAATCAGAGGGATGGAATTAATCCACATAATAAGATAAAACCTTCATTAAGTGCATTAATATTGACTTCCCATACAAAAGACGGATATATAATGGGTAAAGAAAACAAATTGCCAAAGGAAATACTGGATGTGATTTTACAGCATCACGGAACAACTTTGACTCAATATTTTTACTATAAGGCATTAGAAAGTGGAGAAAAGGTAGTTGAAAGTAACTTTAGATATAGTGGACCTAAACCGAAAACAAAGGAATCTGGAATTATACTTTTGGCAGATACGGTGGAAGCGGCTACGAGAACACTTGAAAATAAAAGCAAGGAAGGAATAGAAAATTTTATTAGGTATTTAGTAAAATCAAAAATTGAAGATAAACAATTAAGCGATTCTGATTTAACTTTGGGAGAATTAGAAAAAGTTATTCAATCCTTTATAAATACATTGCAAGGTGTTTATCATGAAAGAATAAAATATCCGAAAATGGATGAAAGAACTAAAAAAAATAAATAAATTAGATTGTCGAACTCTAATTGGAAGATGGAGAAAATATAAAAAATGGAAAAAGAATTGAATGCAGAAAAAAAAATAGAAATAGATATAACTTATAACATTGAAAAAATTGATAGTTTCTTTGATGAAGAAAAAATAAATAAGTTTGTAAGTTATATTTTGAAAGATGAATATAGTGAAGATTTTGACAAAAATGAATACTACCTTTCATTATTAATTACAACAAATGAAGAAATTCAGAAAATAAATCGAGAATACCGCCAAAAAAATGCTCCAACTGATGTAATTTCTTTTGCTTACAATGAAACAGAAAATATTGGGACAGTTAATATGTTGGGTGATATTGTAATTTCGATTGATCGTGTGAAGGAGCAATCAAGTGAATATGGACATTCCGATGAACGTGAATTTTACTATGTTTTATGTCATGGAATGTTACATTTATTGGGATATGACCATATTGAGGAAGAAGATAAGGTTGTTATGAGAAGACGAGAAGAAGAAATTTTGAGTAAATTTAATTATACGAGATAAATTTTTTATAAGAAATCTAGGAAGGAGTAAAAATTTTAATGGGAAAAAATAAAAATAAAAAAAAGAAAAAATCAATATTTTCATTATTTCGTAAAAAGAATAGATATAATTGGGATATAAAAAAGGAAAGGGCAAGGGATAAAAGACTTGTCGATAGTTTTAATTTTGCGATTGAAGGGCTAATTTCATCATTGAAGAATGAAAAGCACATGAAAGTTCATATACTTGCGGCAATTATTATTGTAATTTTAGCGATTATTATAAATGCGAGTAAAGTAGAAATTTTGATAATTTCATTGTCGGTTTCATTTGTATTAATTACGGAACTTGTAAATACTGCAGTTGAAGCAATTGTTGATTTGGTTTCTCCTGAGCGGCATCCACTTGCGAAATTGGCTAAGGATGTAGCAGCTGGAGCGGTCTTAGTTGCTGCAATTAATGCACTTTGTGTGGGTTATCTGCTGTTTTATGATAAATTGCTGGATATTTTTGATGGTACGAATAAGTTACATATTATTGCTGGAAGAAAAGGCAATATTTCAATTTTGATATTAATTTTGGTTTCAATTTTGGTAATTGTTTTAAAAACATTTTTTAGAAAAGGTACACCGCTTGAAGGAGGTATGCCTAGTGGACATAGTGCAATAGCTTTTGCGGCTTTTGGAATACTTGTATTTATGACTTCAGATGTAAGAATATTGGTTTTGGGATTCTTTATGGCTGCATTAGTTGCTCAAAGTAGAGTTAAGTCTGGGATTCACAGTATTAGGGAAGTTTTGTTGGGGGGATTGCTTGGATTTTCAGTTGCGTTTGTTATATTATTTATAATGATGCAATTTGGAATTTTGTATAATTAAAAATTGAAAAAGATTAAAAAATGTGCTATAATACTTAACGTTAAAAGTTATCTAAAAAAGGAATTGTTGAGAAATTTATTTTAGATAATCAAAAAAATTGATATAAAAGTTTCAAAAATAATTTGGATTATAAATTGTTTAAATAAAATTAAGAATTTAGGAGTTGGAAAATAAATTATGTTTCAAAAATTAGACGATGTTGTTTTAAAGCATGAAGAACTTACAAGAATGCTTATGGATCCTGAAGTTGTATCAGATCCAAAGAAAATTATGGAGTATAATAAGGCTTTAAACAGTATTGATGAGGTTGTTAAAAAGTATACATATTACAAAGATCGTAAAGAGGAATTGGAAGGTTTAAAAGAAGACTTGAAATCTGAAAAAGATGCGGAAATGAAGGAAATGATGCATGAAGAAATTCATCTGATTGAAGAAGAAATTCCACATCTTGAAGAAGAATTAAAAGTTCTTTTACTTCCAAAGGATCCCAACGATGATAAAAATGTTATTATGGAAATTCGTGCTGGTGCGGGTGGAGATGAAGCGGCATTATTTGCAGCTGATATTTTCAGAATGTTTACAAGATATGCAGAAAGAAATCGTTGGAAAACTGAAATCATTGAAAAGAATGAAATTGGTGTTGGCGGATTAAAAGAAGTAACATTTTTGATTAAAGGACACGGAGCTTATTCAAGATTAAAATTTGAAAGTGGAGTTCATCGTGTGCAAAGAGTTCCAGCTACTGAATCTTCTGGAAGAGTTCATACATCTACAATTACAGTTGCGGTATTACCTGAAATAGATGATGTAAGTGAAGTAGAAATTAATCCAAATGATTTGAAAATTGATACGTATAGATCAAGTGGTGCAGGTGGACAGCATGTAAATACTACTGATTCTGCCGTAAGAATTACTCACTTGCCAACTGGACTTGTGGTAACTTCACAAGATGGACGTTCACAAATAAAAAATAAGGAAGCTGCAATGAAGGTACTAGTTTCTAAATTATATGAAATGGAATGTGAAAAACAAAGAAGTGCGGTTGAAAATGAAAGACGTTCACAAGTTGGAAGTGGAGATAGATCTGAAAAAATTAGAACTTATAACTTTCCACAAGGAAGAGTTACGGATCATAGGATTAAATTGACACTTCACAGACTTGAAGGAATTTTGGATGGGGATCTGGATGAGATGATAGATGCCTTAATAGCTTATGAGCAAGCGGAATTATTGAAAGAGGTTGGAAGTAATAATGAATAATTTGCTGGATATTTTGAATAAATCGGTTAATTATTTGGAAAAACAAAAGGTAAAAAATGCTCGATTAACAGCGGAAAGTATAATTGCTGAAATAATGAAAATGGAAAGAATTATGCTATATGCTGAATTTGAGCGAATATTATCAGAAGATGAATTAAAAAAAATCAGGGGGAAATTAAATGAAGTAGTAAATAAATTAAAAGAAAAGAAGATATCTGGTGATAATAATTTTGAAAATGCAGTAAAATCTGAAAAACAATTAAAATTACTGCTTGATAAAAGTATTCAATATCTTGAAAAAAATGATATTGAAGAAAGTAAATTAATCGCAGAAATTGTATTTTCGCATATTTTGAATATTGACAGAATGATGCTTTTTACAAAGTATAGAGATGATATTGAAGATGAGAAAATCGAGAAAATCAGATATTTTATTCAAAAAATTGGACGTGAAAAGTTTCCAGTTCAATATTTGCTAAATGAGCAGGAATTTTATAAAAGAAAATTTTATGTTGATAAAGGGGTTTTGATTCCGCGTCAAGATACAGAAATTTTGGTAGAAAAAATGATTGATATTTTAAAAACTAAAATTTCAAAAAATCAAGTGCATCCAAAAATACTTGACATTGGAGTTGGAAGTGGTATAATAGGGATAACAGCTGCATTGGAAGTAGAAAGTTCTTATGTGTTAGGTGTAGATATTTCTGAAAAGGCACTTGAAACTGCTCAAAAAAATAAAGAGATTTTAAAAGTTTCAAATATAAAGTTTTTAAAATCTGATTTATTTGAAAACATAGAATTTAAACAGTTTGATATGATAGTGTCAAATCC
>ERZ773062.909-NODE-909-length-13548-cov-15.094271_pt1 | contig 13548 bp, 14 predicted proteins | sample MGYA00580626_ERZ773062 | MGnify/ENA primary metagenome ERZ773062 (study PRJEB29015, sample SAMEA2738003) | human oral metagenome | biome: human oral; feature: human-associated habitat; material: dental | place: China | collected 2058 ...
TAGCTTTAACAGGTTGCCCTAACGATTGTATAAAGGCAAGAATGCATGACTTTGGTATCATAGGGACTTGTTTACCTGAATATGAAATGGATAGATGTGTAACTTGTGGTGCTTGTGTAAAGAAATGTAAAAAGATTTCAGTTGAAGCTTTAAGAATTGAAAATAATAAAATTGTTAGAGATGAAAATAAATGTATAGGTTGTGGAGAATGTGTTATAAACTGTCCTATGTCAGCTTGGACTAGAAGCCCTAAAAAATACTATAGACTTATGATTATGGGTAGAACAGGGAAAAAAAATCCAAGACTTGCAGAAGATTGGTTGAGATGGGTAGATGAAGATAGCATAGTTAAAATCATAGAAAATACATACAAATATGCTAAAGAATTTATAGCTAAAGATGCTCCAAATGGTAAGGAACATGTGGGATATATAGTTGATAGAACAGGTTTTAAAGTATTCAGAGAATGGGCTTTAAAAGATGTTACTCTACCTAAAGAAACTGTAGAAAGACAAAATATGTATTGGTCAGGACCTCAATACGACTATTAAAATAAAAGTTCTGCTGAAGTTAAATTATTTAGCTTTGGCAGTTTTTTTTACTTATGATATAATACTGAAGAGGTGATATAATGCAAAAAGAAAAATTTTTAAAAGAGTATTTAGTTGAAAGAAAAGGGACTTATTCATTAAAGTGGGATGCCTTAGATAAAAGATTTGGTAACGCAGACTTAACTTCTATGTGGGTTGCAGATATGGAAATAAAAGCTCCTAAAGAAGTTATTGAAGTATTAAAAGAAAGATGTGAACATGGAGTTTTTGGTTATTCTTATGTGAGTGATGAATACTATAATTCAGTTATAAATTGGTTAAAAGAAAAACATAACTATGAAATAAAAAAAGAATGGCTGAGATTTACAAATGGAGTTGTAACAGCAATATATTGTTTTGTAAATATTTTTACAAAAGTTGACGATGCAGTTTTAATACTAACACCAGTATATTATCCATTTCATAATGCAGTAAAAGACAATAACAGAAAATTAATAACTTGTGATTTAAAAAATACAGATGGTTATTTTACTATTGATTATGAAGAAGTTGAAAAGAAGATAGTTGAAAATAATGTGAAATTATTTATACAATGTTCACCTCATAATCCAGCAGGAAGAGTATGGAAAGAAGAAGAATTAGCTAAAATTTTAGAAATTTGTAAAAAACATAATGTTCTAGTTATTTCAGATGAAATACATCAAGACATTACAATGAAAGGATATAAACATATACCTTCAGCAATAGTTGCTAATGGGAAATATGCAGATAATTTAATTACTATATCCGCAGCCTCTAAGACATTTAACCTAGCAGGTTTAATACACTCTAATATAATCATTAGTAATGATGAATTAAGAAAAAAATATGATAAGGAAATTAAGAAAATAAATCAAACAGAAATTAATATCTTAGGAATGTTAGCAACTCAAGTTGCCTATGAAAAAGGTAGTGAGTGGTTAGAAAATGTTAAAGAAATAATTGAAGATAACTTCAATTACTTGAAAACTGAATTAAATAAACATATACCTGAAATTACAATAACTAATTTAGAAGGAACATACTTAGTATTTTTAGATTTAAGAAAAATTATTCCTATTGATAAAGTAAAAGAATTTATTCAAGATAAATGTAATTTAGCAATAGATTTCGGAGAATGGTTTGGAGCAAGTTTTAAAGGATTTATTCGTATCAATTTAGCAACAGATCCTAAAATAGTTAAAAAGGCTGTTGAAAGCATAATTTTTGAGTATAAAAAATTGAAATAAAAATATTATGAAAAAGTAAACTGTTGTAAATAATAAAAAAAGTAAAAAATAAGTGAATTACATTATAAAGTATTATTAGAAATTTTCTCAGTAATAACCTATTTTTTACTTTCAATTTAAAAAATTATTTACAACAGTATTTTTATTTAAAATCTTTTTTTACTTCTGCTATCCAGTTTTCAATTCTTTTTGGAGTTAAGTTAGCTTGATTTTCTTCATCAAGAGCTAGTCCTATAAATTTACCATCTTCTATAATAGTTGTTTCTTCATAGTGGTAACCATCAGTACTTGTAAATCCAACTACTTTAGCACCTTTTCTTACAATAACATCATATAGATGTCTTATTCCACCACAGAAAGATTCTCCAAATGCAAATTGATTTCCAAGTCCAACTAATCCAACAACTTTACCTGTAAAATCAATTTCTTCTAATTTTTTTAAATTATTCATCCAAGCTGCATGTGCTTCACCAACTTGGTAAGTAGGTGTAACAAAAATAAGATTTTCATAATTTTCTATTTCTTTAACTGCACTTTTAATATTAAAAGTTTTAAAATCATCATGCTTTAAGAAAAATTCAAGTTCATCAACAACACCTACAGTTGTTTTTGTAAGAGTTGCATAAAAAATTCCAATAGTTTTCATAAAATTTCCTCCATTATAGTTCACATATATCTTTTATTACTGCACTTGCTAATAACATACCTGCAACAGGTGGTACAAATGAAATACTTCCAACATTTTTTGCTTTTTCTCTTCCACCATCTAAGTTAAGTGGCTTTCTTGGTACTTCATCTGAATAAACAACCTTTAATTTATTAATTCTTCTATTTTTAAGCTCTTTTCTAATAACTTTTGCAAGAGGGCAAACAGAAGTTTTTTTTATGTCTGTTACTTGAAATCTTGAAGGATCCAATTTATTACCAGTTCCCATACAAGATATTATAGGAGTTTTAGTTTTAGTAGCAAATTCAATTAAATCTAATTTAGCACTAACTAAATCTATAGCATCAACTATATAATCATATTTTTTATCTTTAAAGAATAAATCTATATTCTCTTTTAAAAACTTTTCATGATATACAGTTAAATTTATTTCAGGATTAATTGCTAAGATTCTTTCTTTAGCTACTTCAACTTTGGCTTTACCTATACTAGACTGAGTTGTAATAATTTGTCTATTTAAATTAGTTTTATCTACTACATCAAAATCAACTATAGATAGATTACCAATACCTGCTCTAACTAATGATTCAACAGCAGCTCCTCCAACTCCTCCAAGTCCAAAAACAATTACATTAGAGTTCTTAAGTTTCTCTAAGTTGTTTGAACCAATTAATAGTTCTGTTCTTTGTAAAAACATATGTTCTCCTTAATTATTTACTAACTTACTAAATAATAACATAAAAATAAAAAAATGTAAACTACTAAGAAAAGTAAATTTCAATAAATTAAAAAAAGAAGCTGTTGCAAAATTAAAAGTTCAATCCTAAAGTAAAAAATGAGTGAGTTACGAATGGAAATTTTAGATAAAAAATCAAATAGAATGAGCCGAGCAAATGCAGGAGTGTTTGAGTGTAACGAGTTTCCTGATTTGCAGCGAATTCTTGATTTTTTATCGTTAAGAAATTTACTCAGTAACGAACTATTTTTTACTTTTTGTGAATTTGCAACAACCTCAATTAATTTTAATAATTATATGCATTAGATAGGTATTTTTCACCTGAATCAGTTGAAAGAACAACTATTCTTAATCCTTTATTTGCATTTTCTTTTGAATAGTCAAGAGCAGCTTTAAATGTAGCACCAGTTGAAATTCCAGCAAGAATACCTTCTTTAAAACTTAATTCTCTCATCATTTTAAAAGCATCTTCATCTTCACAAACTAATACACCATCTGCTAAAGTACCATCATACACAACAGGAATTCCACCTATACTCATTCCCATACCTTGTATTTTATGAGGTCCTATATAACCCTTTGAAAGTAATGGAGATGAAGCAGGTTCAACAGGAAATGTTTTAATATTAGGTAGTTTTTCTTTTAATTTTTTAGCAGTTCCAGAAAAACTTCCTCCAGTTCCAGTTCCACAAATATATACATCAACTTTATTGTCCATATCTCTTAAAATTTCCTCAGCTGTATTTTCATAGTGAGCTTTTGGATTGTTTGGATTAGTAAATTGATTTGGAATAAAATATTTTTTTTCTTGTTTTTTAAGTTCTTCTAATTTATCTAAGCAAGCTTTCATACCTAAAGAACCATCAGTCAAAATAACTTCAGTTCCATAAGCTCTCATAAGTTGAATTCTTTCAACACTCATAGTATTAGGCATAACAATTTTTAATTTATAATTTTTGATAGCACATATCATAGCAAGTCCTATACCAGTGTTACCACTTGTAGCTTCTATGATAACTGTATCTTTATCTATTAAACCTTCTTTTTCAGCTTCTTCAATCATTTTTAAGGCAATTCTGTCTTTTGTACTTCTACCAGGATTTGAACCTTCTAGTTTTACATATATTTCATTTCCAAAAGTATTAATATTATTAATTTTTACTAATGGGGTGTTCCCAATTAAATCAATTACAGAATTTGCTAACATAAAAATCCTCCTATCAAACTTTATTTTCAACTTATTGTATAACTAAAAGAGAAAAAATAAAAGAAATCTTTAAAAAAAATATAAAGTTCACTTTTTTGTTTTTAAACAGTTGAAAATAAAATATTTTTATTAAAAATAAGTTCATAGAAGTAGAACTAAAGCTTATAAAATTTCTTTTAGGCTTTGATATTTTCCGTTGTGGACATTGAAAAATTTTAAAATTCTACCTTTGGTATTTAAAAAACTATCTAAATCTTTAATAAATTGTAACTCATTTTTAGACAAAGAATGGATATCAGTTATTAATTTAATTTCTTTTTCTTTTTTGTGATGTAAAAAATATTCAAAAATTTCTCCATTGGCCCAATTATCTTGACTATACCAAGACATAAGTTTTAAAAATTCATCTAAACTCATTCCTTTTGCTTCTATTGAAATTTGTTTTAAAAGGTATATAATTCTTTCTAATTCGCCTTCAAATATGGGGTCAAAACCATACTCATCTTTTTCTAAAAGATAACTATAGAATTTACCTAAAAAATTTTTTCTATTTTCTTCTAAATCACCAATAATATGATGAAAATAATCAGTTAAAATTTTAATATAAAGTGTAGACATAAAAAAATACCTCCTTAAATCATATCAAATTTAAATGTAATGCTTTTATATTATACATCATATTAGATAAAATATCTATTTAATAATTAATTTTAGTTAAAGTTTATAAAGAAAATAAAGATTTTAATTTTTTGTGATTTATGATACAATAATAAAGATTATAATGATTATAGTAATAATTGAGGTAAAAAAATGAAACTAGCAATAATGGTAATTATATCAGCTGCAATAGGTTGGATAACAAATTGGGTAGCTATAAAAATGCTTTTTAGACCGCATAATGAAATAAATTTAGGTCTTTTTAAAATACAAGGATTAATTCCTAAAAGAAGAGCTGAAATAGGGGTTGGTATTGCAAATGTAGTTCAAAATGAATTGATTTCTATAAAGGATGTAATTGCAAACATAGATAAGGAAGAATTTTCACAAAGATTGAATGATTTAATTGATGATGTATTAGAAAAAAATTTAAAAGCTAAAGTTAAAGAAAAATTTCCTGTTATGCAAATGTTCTTTTCAGATAAGATGGCTAAAGATGTAAGTGACACTATAAAAGGTATAGTTATGGAAAATCAGGATAAAATATTTGAAGTATTTTCAAATTATGCAGAAGAAAATATAGATTTTTCTACTATAATTACAGATAAGATTTCTAATTTTTCTTTAGATAAATTAGAAGAAATTATAACTGGACTAGCCAAAAAAGAATTGAAACACATAGAAGTTATAGGAGCTATTTTGGGAGCTTTTATAGGATTGGTACAATATTTTATTACTTTATTTGTAAAGTAAGAGGTGGATTGTGGATAGAATTATAAGTGAACTTGAAATGCCTAATGAAATTGAAATTCAAAAATCATTAAGACCAAAAAGTTTTGATGAATATATAGGGCAAGAAAACTTAAAAGAAAAAATGAATATTTCAATAAAGGCTGCTCAAAAAAGAAATATGACAGTTGATCATATTTTACTTTATGGACCACCAGGTTTGGGTAAAACAACTTTAGCTGGAGTTATTGCAAACGAAATGCAAGCAAATTTAAAAATAACATCAGGTCCCATATTGGAAAAAGCAGGAGATCTAGCAGCAATTTTGACATCTTTAGAAGAAAATGATATCTTATTTATAGATGAAATTCATAGATTAAATAACACTGTAGAAGAAATTTTGTATCCTGCTATGGAAGATGGAGAACTTGATATAATTATAGGAAAAGGTCCATCTGCAAAGTCAATAAGAATAGAATTGCCAGCTTTCACATTGATTGGTGCAACAACAAGAGCAGGTCTTTTAAGTGCTCCACTTAGAGATAGATTTGGTGTCAGTCATAAGATGGAATATTATAATATAGATGAAATAAAAGCTATTATTATAAGAGGAGCAAAAATTTTAGGAGTAAAAATTAGTGATGAAGGTGCTATAGAAATTTCAAAAAGAAGTAGAGGAACACCAAGAATAGCTAATAGACTCTTAAAAAGAGTTAGGGATTATTGTGAAATTAAAGGAAATGGAACAATAGACATGATGAGTGCTAAAAATGCCTTGGATATGTTAGGTGTTGATAGTAGTGGTTTAGATGAATTAGATAGAAATATTATTAACTCCATAATTGAAAACTATGATGGAGGGCCAGTTGGTATAGAGACTTTATCTCTTTTATTAGGAGAAGACAGAAGAACCTTAGAAGAAGTTTATGAACCTTATTTAGTGAAAATTGGATTTTTAAAAAGAACTAATAGAGGTAGAGTAGTAACTCCTAAGGCCTACCAACATTTTAAGAAAGATGAGGTAAAAGATGAAGATAAACACGAAAGTTAGATACGGATTAAAAGCATTAGCATATATAGCTGAAAATTCGAGTGATAAAAAATTAGTTAGAATAAAAGAAATTTCTGAGGATCAAGATATATCAATTCAATATCTTGAACAAATTCTTTTTAAACTAAAAAATGAAAATATAATTGAAGGGAAAAGAGGACCTACTGGAGGTTATAAATTAACATTAAAGCCTAGTCAAATAAATTTATATACTATATATAAAATTTTAGATGATGAAGAAAGAGTTATAGATTGTAATGAAAATGCTGAAGGTAAAGCACATAATTGTAATGAAGAGGCATGTGGAGAAACTTGCATCTGGAGTAGACTTGATAATGCTATGACAAAAATTTTATCTGAAACTTCTCTAGAAGATTTTATTAAAAATGGTAAAAAAATATAGGAGAAAAAATTGCTAAGTGTTGTTGTTACAGAAGTTTATGATGGATATATTTTAGTTATTGATGTAAATGATATAAATCATATTAAAAATGTTTTTAGAAAAGAAAAAGGAGATATACTTAGAGCTGTTGATGGTTTTAATGAATATCTTTGTGAAATTGAAGAAATTAATGATAAAAAAATTAAACTAAAAATAATAGAAAAAAAGGCAGATAAATTTTCTTTAGATGTAGAGCTAGATGCGGCTATTTCTATACTAAAGGGAGATAAGATGGATTTAACTATACAAAAATTAACTGAATTAGGAATAAACAAAATCATTCCAATTTCAGTCAAAAGATGTGTAGTCAAATTAGATAAAAAAAAAGACAGATGGGATACAATAGCAAAAGAGGCATTGAAACAATGTCAAGGAGTTGTTCCTACTGTAGTTGATGAAATAAAAAAAATTGACAAATTAGATTTTAAGGACTATGATTTAATCTTGGTTCCTTATGAAAATGAAAAAGAAGTATTCTTAAAAGATATTTTAAGAAACTTAAAAGTAAAACCCTCAAAGATTTTATACCTTATAGGAGCTGAGGGTGGCTTTGAAAAAGAAGAAATTGAATTTTTAGAAAGTAGAGGAGCTAAAATTATAAGTTTAGGAAAAAGAATATTAAGGGCAGAAACAGCAGCAATAGTTACAGGAGGAGTAATAATAAATGAGTTTTTCTAAAAAAGTTGCTTTTCATACCTTAGGTTGCAAGGTTAATCAATATGAAACAGAAAGTATAAAAAATCAGCTTATTAAGAGAGGATATGAGGAAGTTCCTTTTGATCATAAATCTGATATATATATTATAAATTCATGTACTGTTACAAGCATAGCAGACAGGAAAACTAGAAATATGTTAAGGAGAGCTAAAAAAATAAATCCTGAAGCAAAAGTAATAATTACAGGTTGTTATGCACAAACAAACAGTAGAGAAATATTAGAAATAGAAGATGTAGATTTTGTTATAGATAATAAGAATAAAAGTAATATAGTGAATTTTGTTGGAGCTATCGAAGATATAAGTTTTGAAAGAGAAAAAAATGGAAATATCTTTCAAGAAAAAGAGTACCAAGAATATGAGTTTGCTACTCTTAGAGAAATGACAAGAGCCTATGTAAAAATACAAGATGGATGTAATCATTTCTGCTCATATTGTAAGATACCTTTTGCCAGAGGTAAAAGTAGATCAAGAAAGAAAGAAAATATTTTAAAAGAAATAGAAAAATTAGTAGAAGATGGTTTTAAAGAAGTAATATTAATAGGTATAGATTTAAGTGCCTATGGAGAAGATTTTGAAGAAAAAGATAGCTTCGAGTCTTTACTTGAAGATATATTAAAAATAAAAGATTTAAAAAGAGTTAGAATAGGTTCAGTTTATCCTGATAAAATAACTGATAAATTTATAGATTTATTTAAGAATAAAAACTTGATGCCACATCTTCACATATCCTTACAGTCTTGTGATGACACAGTTTTAAAGAATATGAGAAGAAATTATGGAAGTTCTCTTATAAGAGAAAGTTTATTAAAGTTAAAATCTAAAGTGAAAAATATGGAATTTACAGCAGATGTAATAGTAGGTTTTCCTAAAGAAGATGACTCTATGTTCCAAAATACTCATAATGTCATAAAGGAGATTGAATTCTCAGGCTTACATATTTTCCAATATTCTGATAGAGAAGGGACTATTGCAAGTAATATGGACGGTAAGGTAGATGCTAAAATAAAAAAACAAAGAGCAGATAGTCTGGATCAATTGAAACAAGAAATGATATTAAAGAGTAGAGAAAAGTATTTAGGAGAAGTTTTAGAAGTTTTAATTGAAGAAGAAAAGGAAGGTGAGTATTTCGGATATTCTCAAAATTATTTGAGAGTTAAATTTAAATCAGAAGAAAAAAATCTTATAAATCAATTAATAAATATAAAAATAAAATCGATAGAAGACGACGTCTTGATCGGTGAAAAGGAGAATTTTTATGGCAACTAAGAAAAAAAAGAAAAGAGGGCGTGCTCCTATACTTGTACTAGTATTAACTGTGATTTTATCAGTTCTTTTATTTCTTAATTTTAGAGGAAATAATATAAAATTATCAAAAGATGAAAAAGTATTGATTATAGGTAAACAGAATTTATTTGCTATATATGAAGATAGATTGGCAGTAAAAATTCCTTATGAACTTTATATTGATAGTGAAGAAACAGTTGAAGATCTAGTTAGCACTAGAAATTATGAACAAGTATTAGAGAAAATAAATTCTATTGTTCCTGAAAAACTTACAAGATATGTAGTTATTAAAAGTGGAGAAATAAAACTAGATGTAGAAAATCAAAGAAATATTCCTGAAACTAATATAGGTGATAAAAGATTCATATTAACATCAAGTGTATATGCTATGTTTAAAGAGTTATACCATGAAAAAAATTCTGTTGATGAACAAAATGAAAATATTTTAGTTGATGTATTAAATGCAAATGGAGTAGGTGGATATGCAAGAAAGACAGGAGAACTTATAAAAACAAGTTTAGGTATGAAGTATAATGCAGCCAATTATGAAACTACTCAAGATCAAAGTTATGTTATTTTGAATGATATATCTAAAGAAAAAGCAGCTGAAATATTAGAGAAATTACCTGAAAAATACTTTAAAATAAAAACTAAATCAACAATTCCAACTTTAGCTAATATAGTTGTAATAATTGGAAGTGAAAAAGAAATAAACTTTAAAATAGATATTTATGGTGATGAAGCTGTTTTAAAAGATGCAATAGAGAAGGTAAAAAAGATAGGTTATACTAACATAAATACTTCTGCTGCAAAAGAAGGTACAGAACAATCAGTTATAGAATATAATAAAGAAGATTATTTTATAGCTTTTAGAGTAGCAAAAGAATTAGGAATTACGGATATGATTGAAAATAATGATTTAGCAAACAGAATCAGTGTAACTATAAAGTAGAAGATGCAAAATGACTATAGTGATATCATTAATTCTTATTTTTATAGGGAATAGTCTCCCATTAAATGGAATTTTAATGGGGGTAACTCTCCCATTTGTATCCTTTATAATTGGAAAGAGAAGAAGCTTATTTTTTATATTTTTGGCTTGGCTTTTATACTCTTTACAAACAGATAAATATTCATACAATTTTTTAATTTTAGTTTTATTCAGTGCAGTAAATTTTTTTCTTTTTCATTATGTAGAATACAATAGAAAAAGTATTTTATATTTAGTGCCTTTAGATGTGGCATTTTATATGTTAGTAGTTTTTAAAAGTGTTATTAATAATGAAATTGATATAGTATATTTAGTAGTTAATATAGTAAGTTTTTTCATTTTTAATTATTTTTATAGCAGTAGAAAGAACAAAAGGAAAGTAGATGAAGCTTAATAAATATAGAGATAATGATGTAATATTAGGAGATAAGAAAAACACTAGGGAAATATGGTTCAAAGTTATAGTTTTCCTATGTTTTTTTGTACTTTTTTTAAGACTTCTATATCTTCAAGTATTACAAGGAAATGAATTTTCTTATTTAGCAGAAAGAAATCAATATAAATTGATAAAAATTGATTCACCTAGAGGAAAAATCCTAGACTCTAAAGGTAAATTAGTAGTAACAAATGGAACAGGTTATAGACTTATATATTCTTTAGGAAGAGAAGAGAATGAAGAATATATAAAGGAAATAGCAAAGCTTACAGATAAAACAGAAGAAGTAGTAAAAAAGAGAATAAAGTATGGAGAAATCTTTCCATATACAAAAGACAATGTTTTATTTGAAGATTTAGATGAAGAAAAAGCACATAAATTAATGGAAGTAATAAATAATTATCCCTACTTAGAAGTACAAGTTTATTCAAAAAGAAAATATTTGTATGATACAGTAGCTTCTCATACAATAGGTTATGTAAAAAAAATCTCAGAAAAAGAGTATGAAAATTTAAAAGAAGCAGGATATACTCCAAGAGATATGATAGGAAAACTAGGTATAGAAAAAACTTATGATGACCTTTTAAGAGGAAGAAATGGATTCAAATATATAGAAGTAAATGCTTTAAATAAAATAGAAAGAGAAGTAGAAAAAGTAAAAAGTCCAATTGTTGGTAAGAATTTATATATGGGTATAAATATGGAATTACAACAATATATGGAAGAAGAGTTTGAAAAAGATGGTAGAAGTGGGTCTTTTGTGGCATTAAATCCAAAGACTGGTGAGATTATAACTATAGTGAGTTATCCAACATATTCGTTAAACACTTTTAGTTCACAAATATCTCCTGAAGAATGGAATAAAATCTCAAATGATCCCAGAAAAATCTTAACTAATAAGACAATTGCTGGTGAATATCCTCCAGGTTCTACATTTAAAATGATATCAGTTATGGCATTTTTAAAAAGTGGTATAGACCCTAAATTAGTATATAATGACTATAATGGATATTATCAAATAGGAAATTGGAAATGGAGAGCTTGGAAAAGAGGTGGTCATGGACCAACAGATATGAAAAAATCTCTTGTTGAATCAGCAAATACTTATTATTATAAGTTTTCTGATCAAATAGGATATGCTCCAATAGTAAAAGTAGCTAGAGATTTTAGTTTAGGAGAAAAGTCAGGTATAGATATTCCAGGTGAAAAAACAGGAATTATTCCAGATCCTGATTGGAAAAAGAAAAAAACTAAAACGGTTTGGTTTAGAGGAGATACTATACTTCTTTCAATAGGGCAAGGTTTTACACTTGTAACACCAATTCAATTAGCAAAAGCTTATACTTTCTTAGCTAATAAGGGTTGGGCATATGAACCACATGTAGTTTCAAAGATAGAAGATGTAGAAACAGGTAAAACTGAAACAGTTGTTACACAAAAAACAGTTTTAACAGACTATCCAGCTTCATTCTATGAAACTATAAATGATGCTTTGATTGCAACAGTTGATCAAAATAATGGAACAACAAAAATAATGAAAAATCCTTATGTCAAGGTTGCAGCAAAAAGTGGTTCAGCACAAAATCCACATTCTAAGTTGACACATGCTTGGGTAGCTGGATATTTCCCAGCTGATTCAGAGCCTGAAATTGTTTTTGTCTGTCTATTAGAAGGAGCAGGTGGAGGAGGAGTAATGGCTGGAGGTATGGCTAAAAGATTTTTAGATAAATACTTAGAATTAGAAAAAGGTATAGAAGTTACTAAAAAAACTCCTCAAACTGAAACTCAACAAACAAATTCTACTACTCAAAGAAATGTAAATACTGATAGTCCTGAAGAAGGAAGAGGAGACGAAGTAGTAAATGAAGAAAGAGAAACCGAAACAACAAGTACAAGTGAAGGAGAAGAAAACTAGTATTGAAGAAAGGCTTAAAAGTATTAAAGATGATGTTTTAAGTCTGAAATCAAAAAAAACAAAGGCTAAAGATGAAAATAAGATAGAAAAGCCTAAAAAAAAGAAAGAAGTTAAAACAGTTAAAGTAACTGAAGTGACTCAAGTAATTGAATCAAAAGTTAAGAAAAGTAAAAAATCAAAAAATGATTTAGAAAAAATGTATGTAATACCTCTAGGGGGATTAGAAGAAGTTGGGAAAAATTGTACCATAGTTCAATATAAAGATGAAATAATAATAATTGACGCAGGAGCAATATTCCCAGATGAAAATTTACCGGGTATTGATTTAGTAATACCTGACTATTCATTTTTAGAAAATAATAAATCTAAAGTTAAAGGTTTATTTGTAACACACGGACATGAGGACCACATAGGTGGAATACCTTATTTATATGAAAAAATAGAAAAAGATACAGTTATCTATGGTGGAAAATTAACAAATGCTCTAATAAAATCTAAATTTGAAAATTTTGGAGTAAAGAAAAATTTACCAAAGATGATTGAAGTAGGATCAAGAAGTAAAATAAGTGTAGGAAAATATTTTACAGTTGAATTTGTAAAAGTTACACACTCAATAGCAGATTCTTATTCTTTATCTATAAAAACACCTGCAGGTCATGTGTTTATTACAGGAGATTTTAAAATAGATTTAACTCCCGTTGATAATGAAAAGGTAGATTTCGTAAGACTATCTGAGTTAGGAGAAGAAGGTGTTGATTTGATGCTTTCAGATTCTACAAACTCTGAAGTAGAAGGTTTCACTCCTTCTGAAAGAAGTGTAGGAGATGCTTTTAGACAGGAGTTTCAAAAAGCTACTGGAAGAATAGTTGTAGCAGTATTTGCTTCACATGTTCATA
>ERZ773062.912-NODE-912-length-13510-cov-2.563805_pt1 | contig 13510 bp, 17 predicted proteins | sample MGYA00580626_ERZ773062 | MGnify/ENA primary metagenome ERZ773062 (study PRJEB29015, sample SAMEA2738003) | human oral metagenome | biome: human oral; feature: human-associated habitat; material: dental | place: China | collected 2058 ...
GAGCACGGCGAACACGTCTGCGAAACAAGCAAACACATCTACGATATTACGGAATTTCTTCACGATGTAGTCAAGCCTGAGCGTTTCGCCTCCCGTTTTCCGCATAAGGTCAGTCTGCACAACAGCTGCCACGGAGTACGAGAGCTTCACCTCTCTTCCGCGTCGGAGTTGACGGTTCCATATTACAATAAGATTCGCACTCTACTCGAGAAAGTACAGGACATTACAGTCGTAGAGCCCGAACGCATAGACGAATGCTGTGGCTTCGGCGGAATGTTTGCAGTCGAAGAGCCCGAAGTATCCGCCTGTATGGGACGCGACAAAGTAAAATATCATATGGCTACCGGAGCCGAATATATCACCGGCGCCGACAGCTCCTGTCTGATGCATATGGAAGGTGTTATTGAGAGAGAACATCTTCCGATACGTACAATCCACTATTTAGAAATTTTATCCGCACAACTATGAGTACTACACACGCCAAGGCAGCCAAAGCCTTTTTATCCGACAAAGTAAACGCCGAATGGCACGACAAAACATTATATATGGTGCGTGCAAAACGCGACCGACTCTCACATGCTATCCCTGAATGGGAAGAACTCAGACATACTGCACGAGACCTCAAACTTTACAGCAACTCACATCTGCCCGAGTTGATCGAGGAATTCGAAAAGAATGCGACAGCCAACGGTTGTCATGTGCATTATGCGAAAGATGCCGAAGAGTATTGCTCTATCATCGAGGAAATCCTTCGCAACCACGGTGTACACAAGTTGGTAAAGAGTAAATCGATGCTTTCGGAAGAGTGTAATCTGAACCCATATCTGATAGAAAAAGGGTACGAAGTCATCGAAAGCGATTTGGGAGAACGGATTCTTCAGCTTCTCAATGTCCGTCCGAGTCATATTGTAATGCCTGCCATACACCTTAAACGTGAGACTGTCGGTAAGTTGTTTGAAGAAAAATTAGGCAGCCAAGAGGGTAATTCCGATCCCACCTATCTGACTCATCAGGCTCGCAAAGCTCTTCGTCAAGACTTCCTGAATGCCGATGCCGCTATGACAGGCGGCAATTTTGCCGTAGCCTCGACAGGTGAAGTGATTGTCTGTACAAACGAAGGAAATGCCGATATGGGAATGTCGTGCCAGAAGCTTAATATATGTGCTTTCGGGATTGACAAGATTATCCCCGACCTGGAATCGCTGAGTATCTTCACACGTCTGCTTGCACGTTCGGCAACGGGACAGCCCATCACGACATACACTTCGCATTTCGGACGACCACATAAGGGTGGCGAACAACATTTTATCATTGTCGATAACGGACGCAGTAAGATTTTGGGTATACCCCAACATCGCAAGGTAATGAATTGTATCCGCTGTGGAGCATGTATGAATACTTGTCCGGTATACCGTCGGAGCGGAGGATACTCCTATTCGTATTTTATTCCGGGTCCGATAGGTATCAATCTCGGTATGCTTAATGATCCACAGAAACACAGTGGCAACGTCTCTGCCTGTTCGCTTTGCCTGTCGTGCTCGTACGTCTGCCCTGTTATGGTAGACCTCGGCGAACAGATATATATATGGCGTCAGAAGTTGGACGGACTGGGACAAGCCAATTCGCAGAAGAAGATGATGAGTAAAGGTATTCAATTGCTTATGGAACGCCCGTCTCTGTTCCACTCTGCTCTGAAAATGGCTCCTATCGCCAATAAAATGCCGCGATTTGTGCTGTACAACGGATTGAACGCTTGGGGTAAAGAAAGAGAACTGCCGCATTTTGCCAAGCAGTCGTTCGAAGCGTGGTGGAAACAGAATCATCAAAAGAAAAACACTAAATAAGAATCGAAATGAACAGCAAAGAATTTATAATTAATAGTTTGAGAGAAAATATTAAGGAGTATTTTCCTCGTCCCGAAGTGAATATTTCACATATTGTTTACCCAGATAAGCTCAAACAATTTATCGAGATTTCGGCCGGAGTAGGCGGTCGTGCTGAGGTGCTCGGCGAAGGCGAATCTATTGACGATGCCGTGCGGCGTCTCTTTCCCGATGCAGGGCGTATCGCATGCAATCTTCCGGAAGTCTCTTGCGCCACGTACAATCCCGATGATATCGATACACCTGCCGAGTTGAACGGTACCGATCTCGTAATCTGCCGTGGTATCTTTGGTGTGTGTGAAAATGCTGCCGTATATTTTGAGCAAGAATACTTGCAACGCAGTATCTACTTCATTTCCGAATCACTGCTGATACTTCTTCCGAAAGACCAACTAGTCGACACTATGCACGACGCATATCGGCGTGTACCGAACGAACCTACTGGAGAATTCAGGGGCTTTATATCAGGACCTTCCAAGACAGCCGACATCGAACAGGCACTCGTTATGGGAGCACACGGTGCGCGTCAGGCTACGGTATTACTCGTTTAATACGCTCATTTGTACAACTAATCAAAAAAATATGTTATGGATATTTTATTATCTGTTTTCCCGATTCTGCTCTTGTTCGTACTGATGCTCGGAGTGAAGATGGCAGGACACAAAAGTGCATTCCTTACCCTTGTCGCAACATTGCTGATTGCTTGGCTTGCCGCTCCTGCCCTCGGATTTGCTCCTGAGAATTATACTCAGGGCGGAGTGATGTGGGCTTTTCTGGAAGGTATCCTGAAAGCGACTTTCCCGATATTGATTATCATTCTGATGGCTATTTACAGCTACAATACGCTGCTCGAAAGCGGAGAGATCGAAGTTATCAAAAAGCAGTTCACCTCACTCACGAATGACCGCGGCATCATCGTGCTTCTGCTCGTATGGGGTTTCGGAGGTCTGTTGGAAGGTATGGCCGGATTCGGAACAGCCGTTGCAATACCAGCAGCCATTCTGATAGGCTTGGGGTACAAACCGGGGTTCAGTGCTTTGGTGTCGCTGATTGCCAACAGTGTGCCGACAGGGTTCGGTGCGGTGGGCGTACCGGTAACCACGCTGGCTAACGAGGTAGCCCCTTCGGGCTGTGCTACACCTGAAGCTATTTGCGACATTGCCTCGAAAGTGGTCATACAACTATCGCCTTTGATGCTCCTTATTCCGTTCGTAATACTTACACTCACCGACAGCTCGCCCAAAAAGATTATAAAACACATACTGCTATCTCTATGGGTAGGCGGTATTTCGCTGGTAGTGCAATATATCTGTGCACGATATTTGGGAGCAGAGACACCTGCTATCCTCGGAAGCGTGGCTGCTATCTTAGCCATTGTAGTCTATGCACGTCTTTTTGACGGAAAACGCGATGCTGCGACCTCTTCGGCTGCAGAAGAACCCATTACCTTGTCGCGTGCATTACGAGCGTGGAGTGTCTACGGGTTCATTCTGTTTTTTATTCTCATCAGCGGACCTTTGGTAAAACCTATCAATGAGTTTCTCCGTACGCACCTTGTCAGTAATGTACATCTGCCCATCTATGCCGAAAGCAAATATTTTTCGTTCGGATGGATATCTAACGCAGGTCTGATGCTTTTCCTCGGTACGTTTATCGGTGGAATGCTCCAAGGCGTTTCGGCAAAAAAACTGCTTGTCGTCTTAGCCCGTACCGTGAAAAATCTGAACAAGACAGTGATTACGATTATGAGCCTCGTTTCCATAGCATCGGTAATGAACTATGCGGGTATGATAGGAGTGATTGCGTCGGCACTTGTCGCCGCTACGGGTGTTTACTATCCGTTGTTTGTTCCGCTGATTGGAGCCGTCGGTACGTTTGTTACCGGTAGCGACACATCGTCGAATATTCTCTTTGGCAAGCTGCAAGCCAATGTCGCCTCTCAACTGTCGTATCCCGACCCCAACTGGTTGGTAAGTGCCAATACGGCAGGAGCGACGGGCGGAAAAATTATCTCACCGCAGAGTATCGCTATTGCAACGGCTTCGTGCAATATGCCCGGACGCGACGGAGAGATTCTTCGCAGTGCACTTCCGTATGCCATCGGCTATATTATCCTTGCCGGACTGATGGTTTATTTTGCTTGCTGAACGAAAGAAATTCGCTTAATGACCTACTCCTCCGATATATACCCGTAAACGTACGGGTATATATACGTGAGGGAGTTAATCGAAAGGGGGAGACACAAAAAAACAAAAAACCTCCTTTCGGAGGATAAAACCGATACAGGAGGTTGGGAAATTACTCGTGGTCGAAGACCTCAGGAAGCCATCTGCAAAAGCGTTGTCAGCTCGTCGGCGTGTGTACGGCAATAATACATCACGAAAGCGATATATGGTACAAAAACCAATATCCCGAATATTAACCATTGAGTGTAAGCCTTGTAATCGATAGTCTTACGGAACACGTAGATAGCCCATATCAGATTAAGCGTCATCGTAATGTGCGACATCTGTGCAAAGACGTTGGCGTCACTCCAAGTAAACGTAAACAGTCCCATCGTACCGAAATAGTACATCGGCAAGAGGGCAACGGCAAGCAGTGCAGGTTGCCGCCTCGCCAAGAAAGCGACAAAGCAACACAAATACACTATGCTGCTGGGCGAACAAGCGTTGTAAGCGAGCCATTGCACGAGGTTCACTCTGAGGGTGAAGAAGAAATAACCCGAGCCTGCCAACGTCAGCAAAGCCAAGGCAACGGCTAAGATAATACCCATGATTTTTTCTGTTTTGGAGAGGTTCATAACTTATTACTTTATTGGTAAATATATTTCGGTTTTGAGCTTTTCGGGGGCTGTTTTTCGCGAGTCGTTGAGGTATTTCTCGAAGACGGGTACGTTCCTAAGTTCGTATGGGTTTGCCGTAAGCCATTTGCCAAAAATAGCATCGTACACCGACGACAAATTACTGTAAGCTCCTTGGTAAAAGAAGACAGCGTATCTGCCGCCTTGCAACTCTTTGCAACAGACCTCTCCATCGGGACGGGCAGGTTTGTGTACAACCAGACATACATCGGTGCGTTGCCGATTGCTTTCGGTAATCTTAGGGTCGTCGTACGACAGGCAGATGGTCTCTATGCCTTTCGTAAACAGTTTCTGCTCTTTGACACAAGCCCACAAACGAGCGTAGGCATCGTTGTAATCGAGTGAACCATACTCTCCCGTAAGGGCGACATAGATAATACTTTTGGGTTCGAGTTCTACTATTTTGGGCTCTTTTAGAGTAATGCCCGAGGCGGTTTCTACTTTTTTCATTATATAAATATCTTTATTGGTTCTGTATTCTGTGGGGGTGATATTGTATTGGTCTCGAAACGCTTTGGAGAGCGACGAGGCACTTTCGTAACCGATGTTGAAGGCGATGTCTTCGACCGAAAGCGGCGAATAACGCAACAGCTGAGCGGCGGTTTCTCTTCGTAGCCGTGCGATGAATGCAATAGGCGGTTCGCCTATTATTCCCTTGAAGATACGGTGGAAGTGGTGGTCGGACAAGTTGGCTACCGAGGCAAGCTTCCGCAGGTCTAACCTATCGTCGAGATGGTTGTTGATATATTCCACCACTTTGTTTATTCGCCTGATATAATCGTTCTTGGTAACGGTTTTCATTATAAGTAGGTCATAAAGTTTCGGTGGCAAAGGTAGTCTGTTTTTGTCGAAGCGGCTTGCTCTATCTTGCTATTTTCGTACTTTGCTGCGGGGTAGGATTGGAGGTAAAACTTAAAAACAGACTCCACCGAAACTTAATCTTCGGCAAAGTCTGTTTTGTCGTCTGCAAGAGCGGAATGTCTGTCCCGCTACACAGTAAATTTTTATTTCGGGCGTTACCCTCAGGCTCTCACATCGGCGATGGCGGGGTCTTTGGTGAAACGTGCTGCCACGAACGAGCATACGGGTACTATCTTGATGCCTTCGCGGCGTGCGTACCCGACGGCTTCGGCAAGAAGCAATCCGCCGTAACCTTTGCCACCGAATGCGGACTCCACTCCCGTGTGGTCGATGACGATATTGCCGTCGTTGTGGCGAGTATAGGTCATTTCACCTGCAAAAACCTCGTCGTCGTAGATAACGAATCGTCCTCTACTGCCGCTGTCTTCGTGCGATAATCTTACCATATTCAGTTAATCGATTTGGTTGTACATATAACTTTTACAATGGCAAAGGTACGAATAATTCGTCAACATCTATCGAACGACAATCCCTTATTATGTGCGTAGCTGTGCAATAGGGTTTCTATATCGCTTTTAAAGAAAAAAATTATACCTTTGTAACCTTATATAATTACAAACTTTCTAGTTATATTTATCGTGATTATATTGAACTATTATTATAAATACAAAAAACAATGGCAGTATATTGTATATCGTACGACCTGAAGAGTGAAAAATATGATTTGCTGATAGAGGCAATAAAGGCTTATGGATGTTGGTGGCACCAATCTAAATCTACTTGGTTTATTGAATCTACTCAAGAAACTAAAAAAATTCTTGAAAATCTTAATAATTTTTTGAGTGCTGGGGATAAGATAATTGTAATTCAAGTTCACAAAAATTGGTGGGCAGCAGGGCATACAGATGAAGAATATAAATGGATGAAAGAAAGAAATTTTTAAATTATGGATACTTCCACTATTATTTCAATAATTTTGGCTGTTATAGCTATTTTTTTATCTGTTTGGTTTTTTATAGAAAGTAATAAACAAAACAAAGATACTGCTCTACTGCAGATAGAGATTAAAAATGCAATTGAAAAATTAGAACAATTATACAATAGAACCTACACAGATACTTTTGGAGCTCTAAAAACTCAACTGAGTGTAATGCAAGAACACATATTTCATTCATCTGTTGGTGATACAAATACGAGTGAGCCCAATAATCTTCGTTTTTCTATACTTGGTTGTATAACAGAGAAAAAAATATTGACATTTGATGAACTTTGCACACACGTAACAGGATTTAAGAAAAGTGATATTCAAGAGACTGTTTACTGTATTCATCGGGATGGAATTATTCATTTTGATGGAAAGAAAATCGAATATATAAAACAAAATATTACTCAAAATATTGAAGGGCAAGGGTGATAATCCCTATTATTTATATATCGTTCGTTGCAATTATACCTTTGTGCCATAGAAAACATTTAGGCTTTTCGGTAAACAAAGAAATATATTCGAAAGACAATGAGAAAAATCGGTATTATTCTCGCAATATTCTGTTTTGCAAATGTCTCAGCACAGAATCTCATAGGCGAAAGTTGGAAGATTAACGTATTAATCGGAATTGAAGAAGAGGGCGAAGAGCAATATATACTCAGCGAAATGCCTACTGGCAGGTCTTCGGGCTATCTCGTGTCTTTTGCTAAGGATAAGACTTTTAGATCTTGCTACTATGCTCCTTGCGGTAATGATTGCTTTACGTGCACTTCGGGCAGATACATAAAGTTAAACGATGATTATATACATTTGTTTGTATATCAAATCGAACAGTGGGGCGAATGTAAGATGGACGAAAAAGTATACAGAGATTTGGGTAAGTATTATATTTACCGTCCGTCGCCGAAGCTTATATACCTTATCAAAAGTAGGGGCAACCTCGCCGAAGACCGACAGATAGCCGAAGATACTCGCCTGCTCGTCTATTTCTATTTCCAGGAGATAACCGATGGGAAAATAAAACTTCGTAGCTCTTATGCTCGAGATATCTCGTTGTCGTGGCGGCAATGTGCTCAAAAATATGCCAAAGACGTGCTACGGCTTGCCGACAGCGAAGTCCGTATTATACAGACCCAAGCGTCGAATAATAATATGCATGTCTGCCTCGTCAAAGACAAGCGGACAAAGGAGTATTATTACGTTATTGGATATGTGGCTTGTTGGGATAAATCGGGTGAGGCGAAGAAATACTTGTTTCACTTAACGGAGACCGAGATACAGAAGCTAACACACGAATACAACCAACGCAAAAAATAAAAACGAGGCAAAAACCATTGCCCCGTATATCAAACTACCTGCATACCGCACGCCGAAGGTATCAGTCGCCCGCAGACAATACGCTTTCGACGGGTCTTCTTTTGGAGTATGGGCGTCGGGCTCCGTAGCCTATCCGCAGTAGAATGGTGGGGTATTCGCCGTTCAGCGAGAGACTTCGAGCCATCTCTTCGGCAAGGTCTGGTGTTTCGTTGGGTTGGTTCATATAGGCGTTTGCTATGCCCAAAGCCGTTGCCGTGAGCAGAAAACGCTCTAACGTACGTCCTAAGTTTATCCATTCTTCCATCGTGTTGTGGTGTGTGGCGAACAGTACAAGGTGCGACGAAGAGCGGATATTCGTTCTATCGGTTTTGTTTTGTGTCTTGGCGTTGATGGCTGTCGATATAAAGGCTTTGGCTATAAACTTGGGCAGGTTGGGAGCTCCGAAGGTAGCGTAACTTAGTCCGTCGAGATGTTGGTCTTGATGTCGCTTGTTGTATCTCATCCAACTTTTCAGCTCGTCGACAAAGGCGACATTTCCCATCTGTACATCGTTGCCACGATATATGTATTCGGATATATCGTCGAATGCCGAAGACCCCCGTTCGTAAAAATGAACGGACACCCCCGAATAACAGAGAACAGCCTCTAATGTTCGCAACTTTTCGTCATCGATACGTCTGCCGTCGTACGTCCTTTTGGTCGTCTGCCTGAGGTCTATTTGTTTGGCGAGGCTGTCGGGGGCGACATCTTTTTTCTTTTCTAAGGCGACGAATATTTTACCGTTCTCTGCAATATCTACCTTCGGTTCATATCCTTTTGTCGTTGCGGCGATACAGAGATTTTCGACGGCACAGCCCAGACTCACGAACAATTCTCTGTCTTGCGGGTCTACGACGGGGAGTCGGCGTGTGGTATCGGCATAAATCTCTATACCGTCCGTTTTTATTTTGAAGAGCCAAGGTTGAGCGTTGTGTCCCGACGGGGCTTTCGTGGCTTGCCGTATCAAATGAATGAAATCTGTGTTTTGTTGAGCGGTTAGTGTGCTTGTAAACATCATTGTCAGTAATATTAAAACGTTAATTTTTTTCATCTTTATTCTATTAAATGATGATACAAAATTACGCCAAACTATGCATACAAAACGTTGATTTAAGTTAAGAATTTTTGTTTTTGGAGTATATTCGCTTTTGCAGTCGGCTGAGACTCTCGGGACTAATCCCAAGTAGGTTGGCGATAAACTTTCGGGGCACTCTTTGGAATAGTTCTGCCCGCGTCTGCATCAGGTGTTTGAAGCGTTCTTCGGGCTTTTGCGAGGCAAGCGATATCGATGTGTCTATCGATTGTTGCAGGATACGTTCGGTTATCAGTCTACCGAAGGTCTCGTATCGGGCGAAAGCCTTGTACAGGGCATACAGATGAGCCTTGTCGATACAGTACACAGTGGTCTCTTCCAACGCCTGCAGCGACAGACGGGCAGGTGTCTCACTCGTAAAACTGACAAATTCCGTAGCCCATTGGTTGTCCAAAGAGATGTCGCAGGTTGTCTCCGAGCTGTCTTCTTTGATACGAAAATATCTGACACTCCCTTTTACTATAAAGAACAGATGACGACACGGGCAAGGGGCTTCGAGCAGCAGCTCGCGTCGCTTGAATGTCTTTTCGACGAAATATTCATCGACAGCCCTTAGCTCTTCGTCGGTAAAGGGGAGTATCCGCAGGCAGTAATCTTTGAGAGGTTCGAACATAACGGCGATATTTGCAACGATGGGGCAAAGATACGAATAATTCGCCAATGGCAGCTTGTACCGCACTACTAAAAACGGGATAGAGCAGTGCATTCTATCCCGTTTTCTTACATAGTCGGTCGACTGTCAGCGTTTGTCGCCGATACCGAACTCCAACCACTGAGCTTTGGGAATAGACAACTTCACCACTTTCTTTGCCTCGCTCAGCTTGGCAGAGATAATGTCCATCTTGGCGTTGAGTTCTTCGGTTTTGATTTTTAGGGCAGATTTGAGCTTTTCCTGCTCGTCGTTGAGAGCGATTGCCTCGAGGCGTGTCTTTTCGAGTTCTGTAACGAAGCCCGTATCTATTCCTCTTCGGGCAACCTCTGCCTGATTGGCTTTCAACCCTGTTGCCATCACCTGTGCTTGCGAAATTATTTCCGCATAAGTTCTCTTTAAATTACTCATATTAATATAATTATTAATTGTTATTATTTATACTTCGACAAAGGTACGAAAATATTTTTATATGCAACCCCAATACTGTCTTTTTAAATTTTTTATCCGTAGGGAACAAATCTACACTTGTAGGAAGTAAATCTACACTTGTAGGAAGCAAATCTACACTTGTAGGAAGCAAATCTACACTTGTAGGAAGTAAATCTACACTTGTAGGAAGTAAATCTACACTTGTAGGGAACAGTCCTACACTTGTAGGGAAGTCTCCGCAAGATGTCGGGAAGTCCCCTACACCTCTAATTGTATATATTTCTATCGTAGGGACGATTTTCTTTTCTTGGGTTTCGGTTCGGGCAATTCATTGCAGGTTGCCTTTACGAGCGAGGCAAGGTATTGGCGGTCGTCGACCTCGGCGATGTAGAAATAATCTTTCGCTCCGTCGTACGGCGCTCGCAAGTCCTCCTTATGGAGCAGTCTGCGTCCTGCTTCCGTCGGCTTTATGTAGAGGCGGTCGTCGCAGATAAGCCCGAATATCTTGCCGTCGCAATAAATGCCGTATTCGCCAAACATCTTCCTGGCGGATATCTCACCCGCATCGGCACATTGGTCTACGACGTATTGTACTAAATCTGTATTGCTTGCCATAATCGTTATATGTTTAATGTTCTTTGTTTCCAATATTATTCCGCCTCCACTGTTCGTATGATAGCTTGGTGAAGTGTTCCGTGCGGCAGTCGTCCAATAGCGGCACGGGCTTGTTATGCTCAGTGTGGTGATAGACGAATCCGCATTTCTCCTGTGCTCGCTTTGATTTCTCGTTGCCATCGTAGTACCCGCACCAAACGGCAGTTTGCCGTAAGTCCTCAAAAGCATACCGAAGTAGTTCGTTTACGGCTTCCGGTATCAAACCCTGTCCCCAATAGGGTTCGCCAATCCAATAACCTATTTCGCACTCATTGTCTGCCATCTGTGCACTGTGGATTTCGCTTTTTTCGGTCATTATTCCGACGCTGCCGACAGTCTCGCCTGTTTCTTTCAGTACAACTGCATAATTTTCAGGGGCAGAAAGGATTGTCTTTATTATTTCACGACTATCCTCAACGCTTGTGTGTGGTGGCCAGCCCGCAATGGGACCTATATTGGGATTCTGTGCATACTTGTATAGTGCTTCTGCGTCGCTTTCTTGCCATGCCCGCAGTATCAGGCGTTCGGTCTGTAATGTGGTGTTTTGTGTCATTTTTATTTCAATTGTTTAATTGATTCTCGATAATAGTTTTACAGCTTCGGTCGGTGAAGAGGAGAAGTTTACCGTCTTACCTCTGTTGCTCTCGCAGATAAAGGCTTCGAGGCTACGGCTCGTATATTTCGACCAGTCACCGACAATGACAAGCCGAATGCGATAGTTGGAGAACTTCTGAAGAATCTCGCCTGCAAGCTTCGTCTGCAAGTCGAAAAAATCGGGGGTTATGTTCCTCTCGTAGAGGATTATTCCGTCGTAATATTGCCCATATAGCTCTCCAAACAAGTCTAGAACGTCTTGGACATTGTTGATAAACTGCTCTTCCGAGCGGATTTCTAAAAATGTAAGTCCGTCGTTTTGGTGCGATATGATTGTCTTTTCTTTCATATTACTTCAATAATTTATTCGCATATTTGTATGTAAACAATATCAGAGGGTTCGATAAATCCCACGTCTGCAGTTCGTCAGTCACCAATTCGCCGTGCTTTTTGCTAATATCTTTCAAAGCATTGCCGACGGATTTACGAAGATACTCGCTCTCGTGTGCCTTATGTCTACTTATCAGTTCGATAGCCAACGAAGGATTATCCTTGAAGAACGGGCGGCTCGTCCAAATCCTCAATCCTTCGGTTACGGCACGGATAACGTTTGGGTTTTTGTCGCTTATCCATTCTTCGATGAGCGGTAGAGATGCTTCGTAACCTCTGCTTCTGCACACCTCGTCGAAAGCCTTTGCCAACATCTCCTGTACCCGCCAGTTATCGTCGGTGCTCACTCGTTCTTTGAGGAAACGGAGTGCATCGTCGTTATCGACAGCTAATCTTCCCCCAATCACGGTTGCTAACATTCGTGCCTGATAAGCTTCGTGCTCGAACAGTTGGAGCGACAACCCGAAACATTGCTCTTTCGAATACTTCGACATAATTTTGTCCGCTCCGTCGTCGATATGCCGAAAGCCGTGCTCGATACCCAGAATATTGTTCAATATGTTGATTCCCACTCTATCCATTATTACGGTTCGTCGCATTCGCACTGAATGTCTTTTAGTAGTCTGTTGAAATTCTCTTCGTAGCCGTCTTCGTCGATATGCGGCAGCAATGCGTTGGCGTGGTTCCACCAACCGAACGTCATTACCTCTCTGCGGGCGATTTGCAGCCTGTCGGGCGAGTTGTAGTCCCTTTCGAAGCGTCGTTGTAACCCTTCGGGGTCTCCGTTTCGCTTTTTTTGAATCTCGTTTAGTACTGTCCATGCTTTGAGCAGTTGGTCGCCGCCGGCGATGAGGGCATCGCGGAAGTATTTGCAGGAGCTGTCTACCAACTTGTAGTCGAGCAGCTCTTTGGGGTCGAGCCGTGCGCGGATGGTTACCCGCCTAAGTTCGCAAGTGCTGTTGATGTATTTTATCATTTTATCCCTCTCTCTTTGCCAGAAATTATCGTCTACTATGTCGAGCTGCTCGAGAAACTCTAACTTCCGTCTGTGTTCTGCTTCGAGCGAGTCTAAGAGAATCGGCACATTCTTGTCGAAATCCGTAGGGTGAGTATTTATGTTGCTTGCGTTGTTCCAGTATATGTGGTCGAAGGTGTTTTGTAGCTGTTGCCTCGAATATTTGGTGGAGTCGAATTGTGCTTTGCACTCGCATAATTCGGTCATATACTCGAAATCGGCGTACTGTGCCGACAAATTGCTATGGCAGAGCAACGACAATAATATAACGGTAGTCTTGCAAAAAATAACAGAAAGTTTTGTTTTATTTCTGTTTATTATTGTTTTAATCATTACTGTATAAATTGAATAAAAAATTAATATGTAATACTTCAAAAAGATTTTATCGGGAAATACTTGTCCGTAAGTTCGATATCTCCGTCGCCCCCTTTTTATATGTCTGAGGCTGTTGTACTTTTCTTACTGCTTAGTATCAAGATATAATGGGTAACTGCAACAAACAGTATGAATATCGATATGTAATCTACGAAAAACATAAGGAAAGAGGTATCGCCCCGCCATATATCGAACGAATAATACATTATTAGTTTTGGCAATATTCCTCTGTTTATAAGAGCAAATACACCGTAGGCGGCAAATATAATTGGGCTGATACATAGTATTTTCCATACGATAGTCGGCTTTCTGTCGGTAGCTTGTCGGTTGAGTAGGGTATTGAGGAATCTACTCCACTGCATA
>ERZ773062.913-NODE-913-length-13487-cov-21.279631_pt1 | contig 13487 bp, 8 predicted proteins | sample MGYA00580626_ERZ773062 | MGnify/ENA primary metagenome ERZ773062 (study PRJEB29015, sample SAMEA2738003) | human oral metagenome | biome: human oral; feature: human-associated habitat; material: dental | place: China | collected 2058 ...
CAGCAGCTTTCACAGCTCTTGCAGATGCAGCTAAAGCAAAACTTGGTAAATAATGTTTAAAAAGTTTCATTTCTACTCTAGTGGTTTAAGCTACGAGAGTGAAATGAAGCTTTTTTATTTTTATGGTATAAACAAGGAGTACCATCTTTTGTTTAAGGAAATAGGACTTTTCCTGTATAATAGTAGTATGTTAAAAGATATGGAGTTAAAAAATGATTGTAGGTATTGATTTAGGAACGACTAACTCTTTAATTGGAGTTTATCAAGATGGTCAAGTAAAACTGATTCCAAATGCTTTTGGAGAATATTTAACACCATCTGTTGTTGCATTGGACGATAATGACCAAATCATTGTAGGAAAAATTGCAAAGGAACGCTTGGTGACACATCCTGACAGAACTCTTTCCCAATTCAAACGATTTATGGGAACCAAACATGAATTAGTCCTTGGAAATAGAACCTATAAAGCAGAGGAACTAAGTTCTTTTGTCATTCGAAAATTAGTGGATGATGCAGAGACTTACCTTGGTGAGAAGGTAGATGAAGTTATCGTCAGTGTACCAGCTTATTTTAACGATGCTCAACGCTATGCTACAAAATTGGCAGGGCAATTTGCAGGGGTTAAAATAGAGCGTATTATCAATGAGCCTTCCGCAGCTGCCCTTGCTAAAAAATCTATGAGCAATCAAGAAGACCAGTCTTTTGTGGTTGTCGATTTTGGTGGTGGTACGCTAGATATCTCGGTTGTTGAGTTGTTTGATAACGTTGTAGAGATTGTGTCTATCGCGGGTGATAATCGATTGGGAGGTGAGGATTTTACTGCAGCAATTGCTGAGGAATTTTTAGAGTCGAATCAATTGTCTAAGAAATCTATTTCTCGGGAATTTTACAGTAAAATACTGGTTCAAGCTGAGAAGGCAAAGTTGAATCTGAATATCAATGAAGAAGTGCAGATGCTAGTAATGGATCAGGAAAAGGAGTACTCTTTAGACCTAACTTATCAGCGATTTTATGAGCTTTGCCAGCCTTTGCTTGCTCGACTAAAATCCGTACTAGATAGAGCCTTGATGGATGCGCGCTATAGTTATGTATCCTCTGACAACTTTGTTCTTGTCGGCGGGACTTCAAAACTTCGTTTAGTTCAAGATTTTCTATCTTACTGTATTGACCAAGCGGTTCAATTAACTGATGATCCTGATAAAATGATTGCAAAAGGTTGTGCTCTTCTAGCGGGAATAAAGGGGCGTCAGGGAGAGGTTCGCGACTTATTATTGTCGGATATTTGTCCTTTTACGCTTGGAACTTCAGTAGTGGGTGATCGTTTTTCTCCGATTATCGAACGCAATTCTCCTTTACCTGCTTCACGAACAGAACATTATTACACTGCAGAACTAGGACAAAGTCAAGTGAGGGTAAAAGTCTATCAAGGAGAAATGATGAAGGCTTCACAAAACTTATTTCTAGGAGAATTGGAAGTTCCTGTGCCTGTAAACCATGAAGCTAACGAAGGTCTTACTATACGGTTCACCTATGACTTAAATGGAATTTTAGATGTAGAAGTAACCATCGACTCAACACAGGAAGTCTTTAACCATGTTATTCTTCAAGAGAGTATTACTCTGACTGAAGATGAAATCAAAGAAAAACAAGCCGAGCTCACTCGATATAAGATTAATGCTCAGGAAACTGAGGTTTACCGTTTCTTGATTGAAAAAGCCAATCGTGTGTATAGCATGCTCTTAGGGAGAAGAAGAGATGAGTTGATGGCAGAAACTAGACGCTTTGAAGAGGAAGTCAAACAAGCATCTATGTATCATTTACCAAAACTCTATCAATCATTTTCTAACTATCTAGAATTTCTAGAACGAGGTCTATGAGAGGGGATTGTATGAACAAATGGGAAATCTTAGGAATTGAGCCAACTCATGATGTTAAGCTTATTAGAAGACGTTATGCAGAGCTGGTTCGTCTCTATCACCCAGAGGACCAACCAGAAATCTACCAACAAATTGTGGAAGCCTACCAGTCTGCTTTGAGAGAAGCACGGTCTAAAAAGACCGGACAAGAAAGTGGTAGAAGTGCAGATAGCTCCACTCAGCAGATCAATGAGCAAGAAAACAGAACGAAAAACTCAGCTACCAATTCACTTGATTTTGAATCATTTGAGTCTGAGGAGAAAACTGAGCAAGTAGATACTGCACAACCTTCTCTTGACTTCGGTGATGTTCATGAGACTGCTGCTTCAAATGAAACCTATAAGGAACCAGTCGATCCCTCGCTAAATTTTGAAACGGTCAACGAAGATACAAGTTCTCAAGAGGCAGCTACATCTAGAAATGTCTTAGATTTTAGTGATTATCTAGAGTCAGAGTATTTGATTCGAAATGCGATTGAAAGTATTGTAGGGAATCCTGACTATACCATAGAAGAACAAGAAAATCTTTGGAAACAGCTCTTTAATAACCATCAAGACAGTTTGTATTTTGTTAAAAATGTCCTAGAGGAAATGGATGTTTATATTTTTAATCAAACTGACCAGTTCTCCATCTTTATTCCCTTATTAAAATACTTCGTAAGAGATTTTAAGGATTGGGGTTACTACTATAAACTTGAGTTCTGGAGAGAAAAAATAAAGGAAACCGAAAAGGATGAAGTTTCCCTTGAAAATGCTAGGAAGGAAACAGAGCAGTTTTATGCTTCTTATCTGATGTGTCAAGAGATTCTTGACGATTTTCAAATAGCCAATCAAATCAGATCCTGGATAGAATTTTTCAGACATTCTTATTGGTCTAAAATGGTACTATTTCAGTTGAATGAAGAAGGATACAATATTAAGAGCATTCCAGTATTGGCTTATATTCTTGATATGATAGGTCAAGTAAAGACTAAAGAGGACCAAAAAGCCTATGATGAACTGCTAGCTTACTTTGAAGAATTACAAGCAGATTCAGAAGAACCATTCGATATCCATTCTTATAATTTGCTAAATCCTTCAGAGGTTGAGGAAGCCCTATATCTCTTAGTCTATACGCCATATCAAGACGAAGCTAGACTTGTAGAAGCTTGGAAACACCTCCTTGAAACGACTCAGGATAAATCTCTCTTACTTCAATTATTAGAGGAAATTGATGTTTATCCATTTACAAATAAGAAGGTTTTGAATCTTGTTTTTCGATTTGTAGAAAATAACATCAAGGATGAAGACAATCCTTATCTAAAGAAATTCAATTTTTGGAATGATATTTATTCCTATCCTTGGGCTATCAAGAAATATGAGTTCAATAAAAAAGAGAAATTTGATTACTGGTATTATGAGGGTTATCTCTTTGTCGATAAATTGTTAAAAGATGATAAACTTGTTAATGATTGGACGATTTGGAAACAAGTCTTTAAAGAGAAACCTCGCATTTATCCTATCTTTTTTGAACAAGTTTATAAGGAGTATCACCGTTTTACAGATGGAGAACTATTGAAGTTTATATTGGGTCAATTCCATACTTCTAGCATGGCTCCGCTCTTAATGACAGAGGAGACAGACCTGAAACTCGAAGAGATGACTCACTATGCCTATCAACTCAATCATCCGAATCCTAAAGTGTCTTATCTTTCCTGGATTAAAAGAGATGTTCTTAAAAATAGGCTCTTAACTTTTACCTTTGCGACTTTAACCATTATCAGTTTTCTTCTAAGCGTCTATGATGAACCTGGTTTAAATAGATGGCTATACATAGGAATGGTTTCTCTCTATAATTATTACATGCATAGGAGACTTGACCAACCAATCAAAGAAGGACTCAATGTCCGAGGGCGAAAAATAAAATTTTATTATAATAGAAATCTTTGGGTTTTAGCAGTAATACTGCTTTCCTTTGTTCCAGTTATCCCACTTGGACTCATCTCTTGTCTATTATTTATAAGCATTTTTTCTATTATCGATGGTTTCCATGTTCGTTATGGGTTGAGAGTGACCTATTCTTTGAACAAGTTAATTCCTATCGGACTGTTTTTATCTGCAGGTTTTCTAGTTGCTCTGGCAAACCGAAGTGAAAAGATTTCATATATTGTGATTTGTTACATCTTTATTTCTATGATAGTTGTTGGTATTCTAAACTTTACAAGATTTAGGATAGGATTTCCACCCTCACTGAAGGAAATTATTTTTCCGATTATAATGGGTGTTATATTCTTTCAATTATTACCTCTAATTCACAGTCGCTTAAGTCTATTTAATCCAGTTGTTCTAAGAAATGAAACTCTGAGCTTAACGTTCATACTCTTATTAAATGGAATCGTATTGGCTTATTTTACAAAAGAACAGCGTTTAGCAATTGGTGTTAAAAAGACCTTTATGATTTATGGATTGCAGATTTTTATTTTCCTAAGACGTTTATTTAGAATCCTATTCGTACCTATACAAGACTTTAGCAAAGTCTTTTTTGAAAAAGACTTACTAATTATAAACAATGAATTTGTTTTCTATTTCTTAGAATGGCTCTTTGTCATTATCTTACTCTTACTTGTACGAAATATTCGTAAGGAAAATCGTGAAGATATTGGATAGCATCGAAACATAGACTAAAGGTCTATAGTAGGTGTTTCTAGTAAATTTTGTCCATTAAGGGTATAATGGAATTAGTAAAATGAAAGAGGTAATGAAGATGGCTTCAAAAATGTTACACACTTGCTTGCGAGTAGAAAATCTTGAAAAATCAATTGCTTTTTATCAAGATGCTTTTGGATTTAAGGAATTGCGTCGTCTGGACTTCCCAGAACACGCTTTTACCATTGTTTATCTAGGTCTTGATGGTGATGATTATGAATTGGAGTTGACTTACAACTACGATCATGGACCTTATGTTGTAGGTGACGGTTTTGCCCACATCGCTCTAAGCACACCTGACCTTGAGGCTCTTCATAAAGAACACAGCGACAAGGGTTACGAAGTGACAAATCCAAATGGACTTCCAGGAACACAACCAAACTATTACTTTGTCAAAGATCCAGATGGATACAAGGTAGAAGTGATTCGTGAAAAATAATAAAAACTCCTCATTTATCAAATTGAGCTAGACCATTTTACCTGACTTAGAAAAATTTGATAGAGAGCAGTATAGGTCATTTATGTTAGTTTCTTTCAGACAAATGTTTGCGTTTATCTGAGACTAACATAGATGGCTTTTTCTATCTAGCTTAATGTGAAAAATTGGGATATAATAAAAATAATTAAACAAATTAGTGGGAGAAAAAAATGTCAGACCAAAATCCAAATGTAGAGCTAAACAAAGAAGAAGATAAACTAATTGTAGAAAATAATTCGGTGGAAGATATGAAGAATGGTCCAAAAGCAGTCAAGAAACCTTCGGCTCTTCTATCTTTCTCATTTTATTTGGCACTTACCTATATTCTTCTATTTATATCTCTTGCTTTATTTGCTGGTCCATGGGGAATTGTATTCTTGATTTTTCTAGGTCCTAATTTAATTGCTTACGCTATAGCAACTGTCTTAACACAGATAGGAATTAAGAAAGTAAATAGAAATTTCTTGTATGCGAGTGCAGGATTTTATTTGCTTTCCGGACTTTTAGCATTCGACCCGGATTGGCAGATTTTTAGGATTTTTCCTTTTCTCTCCCTAGTTCTAGTTTTAATCGGGATATTTTTAACGAAAGATACAAGTAACTAAATTAAAAAAGCTAGGCGCAACTCTTCTTCGAACTTATTTCATATCATAAAACCATAGCCTTTAAGGCTGTGGTTTTTTAGTTTAATGATTAGAAAGAAATTGTGCTTCTATTTTTTAAAATGGTATAATAGAAAAAGAAAAAGGGAGGTGAGAAAGAATGATTGCCCAACTGGATACGAAAACTGTCTATAGTTTCATGGAGAGTATGGTTTCAATCAAGAGATATGTCAGCCTTGGAAAAGAATATGGCTATTCATCACTTGGAATCATGGATGAAGATAATCTCTATGGAGCCTATTATTTTATCAAAGAATGCCAAAAACAGGGGATACAGCCTTTATTAGGTCTTGAGATGACTGTTCATCATAAAGATGAATGGATCAATCTACGTTTTTTAGCCCTGTCAAACCGAGGTTATCAAAACCTGATGAAGCTGTCGTCTTTAAAGATGACAGGTAAAAAAGAATGGACTGATTTCTCTTCCTACCTTGAAGATATTTGTGTCATTGTTCCTTATTATTCTGGCATGAATGACTTGGACTTAGGGCATGACTACTATATCGGAGTGTATCCAGATACAGCTCAATCGAATTTTTCTCACCCCATTCTCCCTCTTTATCGTGTTAACTCTTTCGAGTCTGAGGATTTAGAAGCTCTACAGATGCTTAAAGCGATTAAAGAGAACATGACCTTGCGAGAGGTAGATGTTCAATCTCAACAGGGCTTGTTTTTGCCAGCTGAACGTCTTGAACAGGTTTTTCTAGAGAAGTTTCCACAAGCACTCGAAAACCTAGCAGGATTGACCAAGGGTACTTCCTACGAGATTGATAGTAGTCTCAAACTTCCACGTTTCAATCCAGAAAGACCTGCTGTTGAAGAACTTCGGGAGAGAGCTATCAAGAGCTTGGAGCAAAAAGGCTTGCTAGATTCAGTCTATCAGGTTCGTTTAGAAGAAGAACTGTCTGTGATTCATGATATGGGATTCGATGACTATTTCTTGGTTGTCTGGGACCTCTTACGTTTTGGTCGTTCTCAAGGTTATTATATGGGGATGGGACGCGGATCCGCAGTTGGAAGTTTAGTGGCCTACGCTTTAGATATTACTGGAATTGATCCTGTAGCTAAAAATCTTATCTTTGAGCGCTTCTTGAATCGTGAACGTTACACCATGCCAGATATTGATATTGATATCCCAGATATCTATCGTCCAGAGTTTATTCGTTATGTTCGTGACCGCTATGGTAGTATCCATGCTGCGCAGATTGTCACTTACTCGACCTTTGGAGCCAAGCAAGCCATCCGAGATATCTTCAAACGTTATGGTGTCCCTGAGTATGAGTTGACAACTATTACAAAAAAAATTGGTTCTAAAGATACTCTAACGACAGCCTATGAAGGAAATCTTGGTTTTAGACAACTCATTCAGAGTAAGATTGAGTACCAAAAGGCCTTCTCTATTGCCAAAAAGATTGAAGGTTATCCACGACAGACTTCTATCCATGCAGCTGGTGTCGTTATCAGTGACAAAAATCTAACAGATTATATTCCTCTCAAGTATGGAGAGGATATGCTCATTACCCAATATGATGCGCATGGAGTTGAAGGAAATGGCTTGCTCAAGATGGATTTCTTGGGCCTACGAAACTTAACCTTCGCTCAAAAAATGCAGGAGCTCTTATATGAAACTCAAGGTATTTCACTAAGAATTGAGGATATTGATCTTGAAGATAAGGCAACCTTAGCCCTCTTTGCTGCAGGTAAGACCAAGGGAATCTTTCAGTTTGAACAACCTGGAGCCCTACGCTTATTGAAACGCGTGAAGCCACAAAACTTTGAAGAAGTAGTGGCGACGACTTCCTTGAACCGACCAGGTGCGAGTGACTATATAGATAACTTTGTTGCCAGAAAACATGGTAAAGAAAAGGTTACGGTTCTGGCCCCTGTGCTAGAAGATATTTTAGCTCCAACCTATGGCATCATGCTTTATCAAGAGCAAGTGATGCAAGTAGCTCAACGCTATGCAGGTTTCAGTCTTGGAAAAGCCGATATGTTACGTCGTGCTATGGGGAAAAAAAATGCGGCCGAGATGCATCGGATGGAGGAGAGTTTTATCCAAGGCGCCCTCGAAAAAGGGCATGGACAAAAACAGGCTCAAGAAGTTTTTGCTGTAATGGAAAAATTTGCCGGTTATGGTTTTAACCGTTCGCACGCTTATGCATATGCTGCCTTAGCTTTTCAGCTTGCCTACTTTAAAACACATTTTCCAGCAATCTTCTATCAGGTCATGCTTAATTATGCCATCGGGGATTATATTCTAGATGCGCTTGAAATGGGCTTTGAACTAGCTCCGCTTTCTATCAATACGGTTCCATATCAAGATAAGTTAGCTGATAAGACAATTCATCTAGGACTTAAGAGTATCAAGGGAATGCCTCGTGATTTTGCCTACTGGATTATCGAGCATCGTCCATTTAGCAGTGTTGAAGATTTTATCACACGATTACCCAAAAATTATAAAAAGATTAGCCTCTTAACCCCTTTAGTGGAAGTAGGTCTTTTTGATGGATTCGATAAAAATCGTCAAAAAATCTTAACCAATCTACCAACTCTATTTATCTTTGTAGAAGAATTAGGTAGCCTCTTTGCAGATTCTAGCTATAGTTGGACAGATACAGAGGACTTTTCAAATATTGAAAAATTCCAAAAAGAGCAGGATTGGTTAGGAGTTGGAATTAGCCAACACCCATTGCTGGTTTTAGCGAAGAATCCTTTGTATCCGATCGTGAGTTTATCTGAGCTTTCCGAGGGACAGACAGCTACAGTTCTCGTTGAGATTCAGTCTATCCGAGTGATTCGAACTAAAAAAGGTGAAAACATGGCCTTTTTGAAAGTTACTGATAGTAAAACAAGTTTGGAGGTCACTGTTTTTTCTGAACAGTACCGCCAATTTAAAAATCTTTTGAACGAAGGAAGTTTCTATTACCTAAATGGGAAAGTTCAGACTAGGGACGGACGACTTCAATTAGTTTTAAATAATTTAAAAGAGGCAGTGAGTGAGCGTTTTTGGATTCAAGTTCCCAATCATGACCACGATGCTGAAATTTATCATATTTTAGATCAGTACAAGGGACAAATTCCTGTTGTCATTCGTTATGAAAATGAACAAAAAAATATTCTTTTGCCTGGTTATTTAGTTGCAAAAGACGCTGGCTTACAAGAATCTTTAAAACAGATTGTCATGAAAACGATTTATCGTTAAAAATCAATGAAAATAAAAGAATTTTAACTTTAAATATGGTATAATCAGTTAGAATGTTAAAGAAAAAGGAGCAAAACCAAATGAAACGTATTGCTGTTTTGACTAGTGGTGGAGACGCCCCTGGTATGAATGCTGCCATTCGTGCAGTTGTTCGTCAAGCAATCTCAGAAGGAATGGAAGTTTTTGGTATCTATGATGGATACGCTGGTATGGTAGCTGGTGAAATTTATCCACTTGATGCTGCTTCAGTAGGAGACATCATTTCACGTGGTGGTACTTTCCTTCACTCAGCCCGTTACCCTGAGTTTGCAAAACTCGAAGGTCAACTTAAAGGGATTGAGCAATTGAAAAAACACGGTATCGAAGGTGTCGTGGTTATCGGTGGTGACGGTTCTTATCATGGAGCTATGCGCCTGACTGAACATGGATTCCCTGCTATTGGACTTCCTGGAACAATCGATAACGATATCGTAGGTACTGACTTTACAATCGGATTTGACACTGCAGTAACAACTGCAATGGATGCAATCGATAAGATTCGTGATACATCATCAAGTCACCGTCGTACTTTCGTTGTTGAAGTAATGGGACGTAACGCAGGTGATATCGCTCTTTGGGCAGGTATTGCAACAGGTGCTGACGAAATCATCATCCCTGAAGAAGGCTTCAAATTTGAAGATATCGTAGCAAGCATCAAAGCTGGATATGAACACGGTAAAAAACACAACATTATCGTTTTAGCAGAAGGTGTCATGTCAGCAGCTGAATTTGGTCAAAAACTAAAAGAAGCTGGCGATACAAGTGACCTTCGTGTCACAGAACTTGGTCACATCCAACGTGGTGGTTCACCAACTGCTCGTGACCGTGTATTGGCATCTCGTATGGGCGCACACGCTGTTAAACTCCTTAAACAAGGAATCGGTGGTGTTGCTGTCGGTATTCGTAACGAGAAAATGGTTGAAAATCCAATTCTTGGAACAGCAGAAGAGGGAGCTTTGTTTAGCTTAACAGCTGATGGTAAGATTGTGGTTAACAATCCTCATAAAGCTGACCTTGAACTTTCTGACTTAAACAAGAGCTTGTCATAATCAACTTTAACTAATCTGGTAAAATGACCATAAAAGGTCGAATTATATAAAGGAGTCACAAAATCATGAACAAACGTGTAAAAATCGTTGCAACCTTAGGTCCTGCGGTAGAAATCCGTGGTGGTAAAAAATTTGGTGATGATGGGTATTGGGGTGAAAAACTTGACGTTGAAGCTTCAGCACAAAACATTGCTCAATTGATCGAAGCTGGAGCTAACACTTTCCGTTTCAACTTCTCACACGGTGACCACCAAGAACAAGGTGACCGTATGGCAACTGTTAAACTTGCTGAAAAACTTGCAGGTAAAAAAGTTGGTTTCCTTCTTGATACTAAAGGACCAGAAATCCGTACTGAATTGTTCGAAGGTGAAGCTAAAGAGTACTCATACAAAACTGGTGAAAAAATCCGTGTTGCAACTAAACAAGGAATCAAATCAACTCGTGAAGTGATTGCTTTGAACGTTGCTGGTGCTCTTGATATCTACGATGATGTTGAAGTTGGTCATCAAGTCTTGGTTGACGATGGTAAATTGGGTCTTCGTATTTTCGCTAAAGACGATGAAACTCGTGAATTTGAAGTAGTTGTTGAAAATGACGGTATTATTGCTAAGCAGAAAGGTGTGAACATCCCTAACACGAAAATTCCTTTCCCAGCACTTGCTGAGCGCGATAACGCTGATATCCGTTTCGGTTTGGAACAAGGTATTAACTTCATCGCGATTTCATTTGTACGTACTGCAAAAGACGTTGAAGAAGTTCGTGCCATCTGTGAAGAAACTGGTAACGGTCATGTTCAATTGTTCGCCAAAATCGAAAACCAACAAGGTATCGATAACTTGGATGAAATTATTGAAGCTGCTGACGGTATCATGATCGCTCGTGGTGACATGGGTATCGAAGTACCATTCGAAATGGTTCCAGTTTACCAAAAAATGATCATCACTAAAGTGAACGCAGCAGGTAAAGTTGTTATCACAGCAACAAACATGCTTGAAACAATGACTGAAAAACCACGTGCAACTCGTTCAGAAGTATCAGACGTATTTAACGCTGTTATCGACGGAACTGACGCTACAATGCTTTCAGGTGAGTCTGCAAACGGTAAATACCCACTTGAGTCAGTAACTACAATGGCTACGATCGACAAGAACGCTCAAACTCTTCTTAACGAGTACGGACGTTTGAACTCAGATACTTTCGAACGTAACTCTAAGACAGAAGTTATGGCTTCAGCTGTTAAAGATGCTACTAACTCAATGAACATCAAATTGGTTGTTACCCTTACTAAGACTGGTCACACAGCACGTTTGATTTCTAAATACCGTCCAAATGCTGATATCTTAGCATTGACATTCGATGAATTGACAGAGCGTGGATTGATGTTGAACTGGGGTGTTATCCCAATGTTGACTGAAGCTCCATCATCAACTGATGATATGTTCGAAATCGCTGAACGTAAAGCAGTTGAAGCAGGGCTTGTAGAATCTGGTGACGATATCGTTATCGTTGCAGGTGTGCCGCTTGGAGAAGCTGTCCGTACAAACACAATGCGTATCCGTACAGTACGTTAATCTAACATTTCAAAGCCTATCATATCAAGCTTCATGGCTTGTGTGATAGGTCTTTTTTCTATTTTAGAAGATAAAAAGAGAGAGAATTTTATTAAACAGAAATGGGAAAAATAGGAGAACTATGGTATAATAGAATGTAGAGACCTTTTTAGTAAATTTTGAAAGAGTATAACATGAGAAAAATTGTCATCAATGGTGGACATCCATTGCAAGGTGAAATCACTATTAGCGGTGCTAAGAATAGTGTTGTAGCATTAATTCCTGCTATTATACTGGCAGATGATGTTGTCACTTTGGATTGTGTCCCAGATATTTCAGACGTTGCTAGTCTTGTAGAGATTATGGAAATCATGGGAGCGAAAGTAAAACGCTACGATGATGTTTTGGAGATTGATCCTAGAGGTGTTCAGAATATCCCAATGCCTTATGGCAAGATCAATAGCCTTCGTGCATCTTATTATTTCTATGGAAGTCTTTTAGGTCGCTTTGGTGAAGCTACGGTTGGACTTCCTGGCGGATGTGATCTGGGACCCCGTCCGATTGATCTTCATCTCAAAGCTTTCGAAGCTATGGGAGCTAAGGTGAGTTATGAGGGAGACAATATGAATTTGTCTGCTCAAGGAATGGGTCTTCATGGTGCAAGTATCTACATGGATACAGTCAGTGTTGGTGCGACGATTAATACCATGATTGCGGCTGTTAAAGCTAAGGGACGTACTGTCATTGAAAATGCAGCTCGTGAACCAGAAATCATAGATGTGGCTACCCTTTTGAATAATATGGGGGCCCACATTCGTGGTGCAGGGACTGATATTATCATTATTGATGGTGTCGAGAAACTTCATGGAACGCGCCACCAGGTCATTCCAGACCGCATTGAAGCTGGAACCTATATTTCACTTGCTGCAGCGGTTGGTACAGGAATCCGTATTAACAATGTTCTTTATGAACACTTAGAAGGATTTATCGCCAAACTAGAGGAAATGGGCGTTCGTATGACGGTCTCTGAAGATAGTATCTTCGTTGAAGAGCAATCTGATTTGAAGGCTATCAATATCAAAACAGCTCCCTATCCTGGTTTTGCAACGGATTTGCAACAGCCTATCACACCGCTTTTGCTGACAGCTCAAGGTCGTGGTACTATTATTGACACGATTTATGAGAAACGTGTCAATCATGTCTTTGAGTTAGCGAAAATGGATGCAGATATTATGACTACAAATGACCATATTTTCTACACTGGTGGACGTGTTCTGCATGGTGCCAAGGTGAAAGCTACAGACTTGCGAGCTGGTGCTGCACTTGTCATCGCTGGCTTGATGGCCCAAGGACAGACTGAAATTACAAATATTGAGTTTATCCTTCGTGGCTACTCAGATATTATTGAAAAACTACGTAGTCTTGGAGCGGATATTACACTCGTCGAAGACTAAACCGTTGAGGTGATTATGAATATTTGGACCAAATTAGCAATGTTTTCTTTTTTTAAAACGGAGCGCTTGTATTTGCGTCCTTTCTTTTTTAGTGACAGCAAAGCCTTTTATGAAATTGCTTCTAATCCTGAAAATCTACAATTTATTTTTCCTAGTCAAGCAAGTTTGGAAGAGAGTCAATACGCACTTGCCAACTATTTTATGAAGGCTCCTTTAGGTGTCTGGGCAATTTGTAATCAAGACAACCAGGAAATGATTGGTTCTATCAAATTTGAAAAAATTGACGAAATCAAAAAAGAAGCTGAGATTGGATATTTCTTAAGAAAGGATTCTTGGTCTCAAGGTTTTATGACAGAAGTAGTTACCAAGCTATGTCAGCTTTCATTTGAAGAATTTGGTTTAAAACAATTATCCATCATCACTCATCTGGAGAATCAAGCTAGTCAAAAAGTA
>ERZ773062.914-NODE-914-length-13484-cov-8.016308_pt1 | contig 13484 bp, 10 predicted proteins | sample MGYA00580626_ERZ773062 | MGnify/ENA primary metagenome ERZ773062 (study PRJEB29015, sample SAMEA2738003) | human oral metagenome | biome: human oral; feature: human-associated habitat; material: dental | place: China | collected 2058 ...
GTGTCTCACGCGGCTTAGACAGCAAAGAAGCCTTCTATCTTGCAAACCTTTACGGTTCCAATGCTCCTAAAGTCTTTGCCCTCGCTCACAGCATCGAGCAAGCACCAGGTCTCAGCCTAGCGGATACCTTGTCACTGCATTATGCGATGCGTAACGAATTGGCACTCAGCCCAGTAGACTTCCTCCTTCGCCGGACAAATCACATGCTCTTTATGCGTGATAGTTTAGATGCGATTGTAGAGCCAGTTTTGGATGAAATGGAACGTTTCTACGACTGGACAGAAGAAGAAAAAGCAGCTTATCAAAATGATCTAGAAGCTGCCCTTACAAATAACGATTTAGCAGAATTGAAAAAATAGAAAATAGAAGAAGAGGTGGCGGACCAGTTCTCCTGTCTAGCCTCCCCTTCTTTTAAATGGAGTAATATAGATGATGAAAGAAATATTTGGTGAATTTTTAGGAACCCTGCTCTTGCTCCTTTTGGGGAATGGCGTCGTTGCAGGCGTGGTTCTTCCCAAAACCAAGAGTCATAATTCAGGTTGGATTGTGATTACCATGGGATGGGGGATTGCTGTTGCCATCGCTGCTTTTGTATCTGGTAACCTTGGCCCAGCCCATCTGAATCCTGCCCTAACTATCGGAGTTGCTCTCAAAGGTGATTTGCCTTGGGCATCTGTTCTTCCGTATATCCTTGCTCAGTTCGCAGGTGCTATGGTCGGACAGTTTCTGGTCTTCCTGCAGTTCAAACCGCACTATCTGGCTGAAGAAAATCCAGCTAATATCCTTGGCACATTCAGCACTGGCCCAGCTATCAAAGATACCTTCTCAAATCTGATTAGCGAAATCCTTGGAACTTTTGTCCTTGTACTGACTATCCTTGCTCTAGGACTTTATAAGCTGCAAGCAGGCCTTGGCACTTTTGCAGTTGGAACCTTGATTGTTGGGATTGGTCTTTCACTTGGTGGAACGACTGGCTATGCCCTCAACCCTGCGCGTGACTTAGGACCTCGCATCATGCACAGTCTTCTTCCAATTCCGAATAAAGGAAATGGCGATTGGAGCTATGCTTGGATTCCAGTTGTCGGACCAATCATTGGTGCCGTCCTTGCAGTAGCAGTCTTCTCCCTATTTTAAACTAAAATAAAGCAATACTCTTCTCTGAGGCTCATATAAGCGTAGAGAAGAGTATTTTTGTATAGATTTTTTAATTTCATCGAAGACTTTGCTAAATCAATCTAAAACCAGAGGAAAAGAGCCAGTCAGGACGATATTTGACAGCGGATTTATGCTATAATTGACAGTATAAATGATTTAAAGGAGTTATGATGAATCAAACTGTTAAATATTTACAAGAATTAACGGCTATCCCTTCTCCAACAGGCTTTACAGCTGAGGTTGCGGACCATCTGGTGAAGACACTAGAAGACTTGGGCTATGAGCCTGTCCGGACCAATAAAGGCGGCGTTCATGTTGTGGTTAAGGGCGAAAATGATGCCCAGCATCGGGTAGTGACTGCCCATGTGGATACACTGGGGGCTATTGTGCGTGCAATCAAGCCAGATGGTCGTCTCAAACTGGATCGGATTGGCGGTTTTCCTTGGAACATGATTGAAGGCGAAAACTGTCTAGTCCATGTGGCCAGCAATGGCAAGATTATCAGCGGTACAATCTTAGTTCACCAGACTTCCTGCCATGTCTATAAGGATGCTGGGACGGTTGAGCGAACTCAGGACAATATGGAAGTTCGTTTGGATGAAAAGGTGACGAGTGAGAAAGAAACGCGGGATTTAGGAATCGAAGTCGGTGATTTTATTTCCTTCGACCCGCGTACCACGGTTACTGAGACAGGCTTCATCAAGTCCCGCTTTCTGGATGATAAGGTCAGCGCAGCTATTTTGCTCAATCTTTTGCGCGTTTATAAAGAGGGAAATATTCAGCTGCCAGTGACGACTCATTTTGCTTTCAGTGTCTTTGAAGAGGTCGGTCATGGGGCTAATTCCAGTCTGCCAGAGCAAGCAGTTGAGTATTTGGCGGTTGATATGGGCGCTATGGGAGATGACCAGCAGACAGATGAGTACACGGTTTCCATCTGTGTTAAGGATGCTTCAGGACCTTATCACTATGGATTCCGCCAGCATTTGGTAAATTTGGCCAAGGAGCAGGACATTCCTTACAAACTGGACATCTATCCATTTTACGGATCGGACGCCTCTGCAGCCATGAGCGCAGGAGCAGAAGTCAAGCACGCATTGCTAGGTGCAGGTATCGAATCCAGCCACTCTTATGAGCGCACGCATATTGATTCAGTTGTTGCGACAGAGCGCATGGTGGACGCTTATCTGAGAAGTGGCTTGGTGGAGTAATAGCAGGGCATCTAGTCTTGAATAAAAGGCAGCAATCTGAGTATCCTATGGAAATCAGAATGGCTGTTCTTGTTCAATCGGTTAAGTCTTCGTAGATGCTGAAAGATATTTGGAAAGTTATGATGTTTAGGTATTTGAAGAAATTCTTTCTGTGTTTGCTTTTTACAATTATAAGTGCTCTGGTCTTAATATTTACTTATCATCAAATCTGCCTGACTAAAGAGCAGAAATTGCTTGATAAACCCGTAGGGCGCCTGGTTCAAGTAGACGGCAAGAATATGAATGTCTATGTAACTGGTCAGGGAGAGCAGACGCTGGTCTTTTTGGCGGGTGGTGGCACAACGTCCCCTATTCTTGACTTTAAGAGCCTCTATTCTAAATTGGAAAAAGACTATCGGGTTGTTATTGTTGAACGCTTAGGCTATGGCTTCAGTGATGACAGCCAAGGAGATAGCAGAGACATTGACACGGTACTTGCCCAGACGAGGCAGGCTTTACAAAAGACTGAAATCACAGGCCCATATACTTTGGTAGCACACTCTATGGCTGGGCTAGAAGCGCTTCATTGGGTTGTAACATATCCTGAAGAAGTTCAAGGCATTATCGGACTGGATATGGCCTTGCCAAGTTCTTATACTGATTTGAGCCTCTATCCCTTGGCTTATAAAGGTTTGCAAATGGCTGCTAATTTAGGCTTAAGTCGGGTATTTTATGATGTTGACAAGCAAGTTCCCGCTCTTGCGGTGGGGGATTTGACAGCAGAAGAAAAGCAGGTATACAAGGCTCTTTTCTATCGTCGCCCATTGGCAAATGCTGTTTATGAAGAGGTCACTCAGGTCAAGCAAAATGCTGAGCTGGTTTCGAAGGAAAAGCTTCCTGAACGACCGATCTTGCTCTTTTCCTCAAATGGCCAAGGGACTAGCTACAGTCAGGAAGAATGGCAGAGCTTCCAGAAGGATTTTGCAGCGCAGCATCCACAGACAGAGCTGATTTTACTGGACTACCCTCACTATGTGCATGATTATGCTAGTGATGAGTTGTCTGAAAAAATAAAGCAGTTTCTAAAATAGCAAGTTTTATAGGAGCTTGAAATACTAGAAAAACGAGAAGGAAAGATTCCCTCTCGTTTTTGAATATACAGATTATTTGACAGACCAGACACTGACTGACTTTTCCTCCACTGGAAATTCTCCCCAGCCTTCTTCGTCAATCGTCACGATTTGAGAGCTCTTGCCCAGATAATCGCAGAATTCTTTGCCAGCCCATTCTGAACCGACCAGCATACGTTTGCTGCTGGCTTGGTCATTGCTGACAACAACAGCGATTGGCTGACCACCGTCCTTGCCTTGGCGAGTCCATCCGATACAGTTGGCATCGTCAAAGTAGTCAGTCTGCTCACCGTAAGCTAGATTGAGGCGGACATCCAAGAGCTTGTCCAGCACTTCTTGGAAGCTCTCTTGGGCAAATTCCCCACTAATACCATAGTAGTCACCATAAAAGACGCAAGGCAGTCCCTCCTCTCGTAGCAGGATGAGAGCATAGGACGCTGGCTTGAACCATTCTTCGACGGTGGACTCCAGAGCTTGACCTCGCTGGGTGTCGTGATTGTCCACGAAGGTCACGGCTGATTCAGGATGATTCTTGGCAAGCGTCTGATCAAAAATCGTCCGCAGGTCAAAATCTGATCCAGCTCGGCTGGCGTCAAAGAAATTTTGGTGGAGTTTGACATCGACAAGGTCAAAGCGATAGTCAATGCTTTCTAGATAGTCGTTATTGGCCGTCTCATCACCATTCCAAAATTCCCCAAAGACATAGAAATCCTCACCGTATTTTGCAGTTATGTCGCGGATAAAGTTCCCCATAAAGAAGGAGTCGATGTGCTTGATAGCATCCAAACGAAATCCTTGAATGCCAGTTGTTTCGATAAACCAGTGGGCCCAGTCGTAGAGATTTTGGATGACTTCTGGATGCTTGAAGTCAATATCGGCATACATGAGATAGTCATAGTTGCCGTTTTCATTGTCCACCAGCTCATCATCCGCCCAGCCTTTATTGTCTCCTTGGATAAGGAAAATACCTGACTTGTTGTTTTTGGCATCATAGTCCGTACCGGTAAAGTGGTACCAATGCCATTCAAAGTCATTGTAGGTTTTATTGCGGCCTGGGAAGACAAACTTAGTCCAGCCTTTGATTTCGAAAGGTTCTGACAAAACCTTTGTTCGGTCGTTAGGATCCACTTCAACGACAGTAAATCGCTCTTTGTAATCCGCAGCTGCCTTGTGATTAAGAACTACATCAGCCATGGGTTCAATGCCATTGGCTTTGAGAGTTTGGATAGCATTTAGGTAGTCTTCCTTAAAACCATATTTGGTGCGGACAGTTCCTTTTTGGTCAAACTCGCCTAGGTCGAAGAGATCATAAACTCCATAGCCGACATCATTGGAGCTCGTTGCCTTAAAAGCTGGCGGCATCCAAATCTTGCGGATGCCTTTTGATGCTAGATGAGGAGCATCCTCCGCCAAGCGATTCCAATGTTGTCCATCATTTGGTAAGTACCATTCAAAATATTGCATTAATGTTTGATTTTCCATACGAGATACCTCACATTCTTGGGATGGGTCTATTTTACCAAAAGAAGAATGATGACACAAACGTTTGTGCAAATTAATTTGATATTTTTGTATAATAAGCCAAAAGTAGTATTGAAATCAAAGCGCTTACATAGTATAATGGACAGGTAATAAACTTAAAAAAGGAAAGGGGTTCTTTATGAAAAAGAAAGGACTAATGAGGTTACTCTTATCAGTCTTGCTATTTGCTCCTTTGGCATTAGGTCAGGTTGTTCAAGCCGACGAGGCGAGTCAGGCGAATGTCGAAAGCAAGGAAATTCTTCATACAGAAGCTGTTGCAAAGCCTTCTGAGCCTGTCTCTTCAGTCCAGCAGCCAGCGGTTTTAGAGGTTGAAAGCAAGGAATCGTCGGATTCTGCAAGGCCAGAAAAGCAAGAAGGAGAGTTGGTCACTGCTGAAAAACCAGATGCGAGACCTGAAATAGCTGCTTCGTCACTGGAGTCTCCGCCTTTAGCTTGGACTCAAGATGCTAGCTTGGTGTCTCCTGCCGTGCCTGCTACTGTCAAAGGCCAAGACCTGTCTGCTTATACGGGGAATCTTTCAAATCCAGCTTTAGCTGATAAGGAACTGACCCTGCAGGAAGCAGTCGATGAGCTACTGAAATGGGCAGCTGTCAATGAATCTCAGTTAGGTACCAGTGCCCAAGATAGGGTGAATCTAGCCAAGAGCATGGGAATGATTGACAAAGAGGCTGATTTGACAGCTCGTGTACAGGGAAGCAATCTGCAGACTATGTATGCAGTTGCCAAGCGCCTGCATGATGCCTATCGTGCGGAAAAGAAAGCACCGCTCTTTTTGAATGGTCGGGCGCAGCCAATTTTCCCATACAGCAGTGGAGCTAAGGAAGATAAAGACTATTCGTATGAGAAAAGCGATATCGTCCGTTTTCCTGTTTATGTTGAGACAGATCATGATACGGATGGAGACGGAAAGCGTGACCTCGTCAAGGCTATCGTACAACTTCCGAAAGCAGTAGCCCAAGGCGATTTTAAGGCTTCGACAATTTTAGAAGCTCGTCCTTACGTCGCAGGGACTTTGGATGAAAACTATGTGACCTTGGAAAGTCTCAATCTGCCGACAAACGGTTCTTATGATATGAAGAGTTTGCACAATAAGCCTACTAAGCGCCAACCGGTTTCTAGCATGAGCAGTATTGATGCGGCGAAGAAGGCCAAAGCGTCAGATTGGTACTACTATAGCCCTTATGAAGGGATTTATGATTACGAGAATTTGAACTGGTATGATTACTTCCTAGTGCGCGGCTATGCCTTCGTTTCCAGCGCTGGTCTGGGTACTAAGGGGTCAGAAGGTTTCAATACAACTGGATCTGATTTGGAAGTAGAAGCCTTTAAAAATATTATCGAATGGGTCAACGGTAAACGGACAGCCTACACAGACAAAACTAGCAATATTGAAATCAAGGCTGACTGGGCCAATGGCAAAGTCGGCATGACTGGCCTATCTTGGGCTGGTACTACAACTTTCGGTGTGGCAACAACGGGTGTAGAAGGCCTGAGAACTATCGTTCCAGCCGCAGGAATTGCTAGCTGGTATGATTATTTCAATAGCCAAGGAGCAGCCTACAGCAATCCGCCATACAGTGATCTGTCTTGGCTGTAACTCTACGTTTCAACTCGGATGCTTGATCAAGACGATTGGGCTTCAATCTGGAACAAGTATGCTGACTACATCAATCAGCTAAATAAGGACCAAAAAGCTCACGGTCGCAATTATAGCCAAGTTTGGCGGGAACGCGATTATACCGTAAATTCAGGGAAGATAAAGACTAGTGCCCTGCTGGTACATGGCTTAAATGATCACAATGTCAAAACTAAACAGTTTGAGCTTATGTATGATGTCTTGAAAAAAGCGGGACAAAATGTAAAACTCTATCTCCACCAAGGAGACCATGTCCATCCAGCAGCTATCTCTCGTGGTTATGGTATCAAGGCCAACAATCAAGATTTCTACGACTTGCTCAATACTTGGTTCTCTCATTATCTTTACGATGTCAAGAACGATGTTGGCAAGCTTCCTGCTGTTTTGGCACAAAATAACTACGATCCAAATAAATGGACGAGCTATGACAATTGGAAAAGCACTAATCGTTTGATTTTGACAGCTAAGTCCAAACGTCTAGAAGAAACCATTTCCAGTGACTATGCGGCTGCTGGGATTGACACTAGCAAGCGAGATGAAACTGTCAGTCAAGCTTCTTCTAAGGCTAACATGACCTTTATGACAGAAGTCACAGAAGATACGACTATCAAGGGCCATATTCCAGTTCACTTCAAGGCCGCTTTGGCTAAGGGCAGTGGCAAAAATCTGCAGGTCAATGCGCTCTTGGTAGATGTATCAGACCAAGAGTTTGATGTTGTTGGAAATGGTGCTGCTAGTGATGACAGCAAGGCTGGTGACTTCTGGATGGGTAGCAATCTCAACAATCTGGATGTTAAAAACTTTGCGACAACCAAAACAAAATACAAGGTCATTGCTAAGGGCTGGCTGAACTTAGCCAATCCAGAATCAGGTTATACACCGTCTAGCTCAGAAAAGAGCATTAAGCCAAAAGTCGGCCAATTCCATGATTATACCATGTATTTGCAGCCGAATCTTTACACGGTGAAAAAAGGTCACAAGCTAGCTCTGGTCTTCAATACTTATGACCCTAGCGACTTGACGATTAAGCGTCAGTATGCAGTGACTTTCAAAACGGATTCCATTAGTGCGCTCGTACCAACTGTGGAAGCTAGTCGTTCTCAAAAAGCTGATTATGTAGCGAATTCTATTGATACAGAATACGCTAACTTACCTAAAATTATTGGTGAAAAGCTAGTTGCACCAGAAATCAGAGAAGTTCCAGAATATATCTTTGATAGACAGGAGCCGCAACAAGAAGCTCCATCAGTCGATTCAAAGGTTGGACGTAAAGAACATGAGAAAGGCGCGACGGACCATGTGCAGCAATTGGGTAGTCAGAAAGTGGTGCCTCAGGTGCAGCAATTGCCTAGTCAACCAGAAGCGTCTCAAGTGGAGCAGGTAGCCGTTCAACAAGCTCCAGCTTCCTTGCCAAAAACTGGTAGCCATTCAGAAAAAGGAATGTTCTATCTAGGCTTGGTGCTTCTTGTCAGCACATTCAGCATGTCTGGCCTCGTTAAGAAATATTCTCATCGTTAGTCATTACAAGAAAAAAGCAGCCAAACATTCCTGACTAGGTAAAGATTGGCTGCTTTTGCCTTATCGTCTTTCAGCTGGCCATGGCCTGCAAGTCAGAAGTGCCAGCAATATAGAGGTAGAAAGAATGAAACAGTATATTCAAGATATTTTTGACCAAAGTATGGCGATTGAAAGTTTTACCCATACTAGTTCTGAGCGGAAGATTGAAGCCTTTCTTCAGGAGCGGATAGGGGAAATTCCTTATTTTCAGGGGCATCCAGAACTGTTTTGCTACTATCAGATTCCGAATGATTTTTATGGCCGTAGTGTTAACTGGGCTCTGGTCAAGCGAGATACGGCTGACACCGTTATTCTTTTTCATCATCATGATACAGTGGATATTGAGGACTTTGGCAGTCTCAAAGACTGGGCTTTTGATAATCAGTACCTCAAAGAAAAATTGCCCTCCATTTCTTCAGATTCAGATCTTTTAGCGGATATTGCATCGGACAAATGGCAGTTTGGTCGGGGCTCTTGCGATATGAAAGCGGCTCTGGCCTTGCAGCTGGGAGTGGTGGAAAGATACAGCCAGATACAGTCTGGTCAGGTCAATTTGCTTTATCTTTCGGTCGGAGATGAGGAGTCCTATTCCCAAGGCATGCGGGCAGCAACAGCTTTGCTTGCTGAATTGAAGGAGCGCTTCCAACTTCATTATCTTCTGGCTGTGGATTCTGAACCTTTTGAAAGCCAATCAGCGGAGGAAAAGGTGCTTCATATAGGAACAGTCGGCAAGTTGATGCCAGTTGTCGTGACTCAGGGCATCCTTTCGCACATGAAAGAGCCGCTCAAGGGGATCAATGCCCTTTCCTTGCTAGCCAAGGTTGCTGAAAAAATTGACCTCAATCCGGCTCTGTCTGATATGGCCTACGGCGAACATTCACCTCTGCCATCTTGGTCCTATCTGCGCGATTTGAAGGAAAATTACGATGTGTCAACTGTGCTGCGTGCTGCAGGTTATTTCAGCGTCCTTTATCTAGAAAAGAGTCCAAGTGAGCTGCTGGCGACCATAAAGAATCTCAGTCAGGAAGCAGTGGATGGCTTTTATCAAAACTACTGTCAATTGCAGAAGGTTTATGAAGAAAGCAAGATTGTACCAAAACCGCGCGTGCTGACCTATCAGGAATTACTGCAAGAATGCCAAGAAAAAATCGGTTTTGAAGAAACTTTGCAGCAGATATACGAGGAGGCGCAGCAAGCATTGCAAGATGGTGCCTCCTATCAAGAAATCAGCATTCAAAATATCCAGAAGGTTTTAGATTTCTACGACCGTAAGGAAGCTTTGGTTGTCCTAGCAATCGCGCCGCCTTACTATCCATCGATGAATTGTCGCCGTCTGTCGGACAGTCCGATTAGGATTGACAAGGTCATTCAACTCTATCGAGATTATCTGGACAAGAAAGCTGGCTGTCAACTCCAAGTGGACGAATTCTTCATGGGAATCTGTGACCTTAGCTACTGTGCCCTAGAGAAGCCTGCCGCTGAATACCAAGACCTGATTGCCAGTATGCCTGTCCCTGAGAATCTCTATCATTTGGATTTTCCAGAGATTGCGGCCAATCATATCCCCGGTATCAATCTTGGACCATGGGGCAAGGACTTGCATCAGCTGACTGAGCGTGTCTATGAGCAGGACATGCTAGAAACCATTCCCAATTTCTTGCTCTATCTGCTGGAAAATGCTCAATCTTTCAAGGCTTAAAGGTTGGTTCTGCCTTGTTTTAAAGCAAAATCCGAACTTTTTCGCTCATTTTAAGACAAATAACTTTTAAGATAGTATAATAAGCTTAAAACATAGTAAAGGAGTTTCTCATGATTGAATTTAGAGATGTTACAAAAGACTATGATGGCAAGCTGGCGCTTAACCACCTGAATCTAACCTTGGAAAGCGGTGAGATTGTCGGTCTGATCGGTCACAATGGAGCGGGTAAGTCAACGACCATTAAATCCTTGGTCAGTGTCATCAATCCGACACAGGGGCACATTTTTGTGGACGGCAAGGAGCTATCCAGTAATCGTCTGGAAATCAAGAAAAAAATCGGCTATGTAGCTGATTCTCCTGACCTTTTCTTGCGCCTAACAGCCAATGAATTTTGGGAGCTAGTGGCGACTTCCTACGATATGACCACGGCAGAAGTAGAAGCTCGTTTGGGCGAGTTGCTGGCTATCTTTGACTTTGCTAGTCATCGCTATGAAGTGATTGAGTCGTTTTCACACGGTATGCGGCAGAAGGTCTTTGTCATTGGTGCTCTTTTGTCTGATCCAGATATCTGGGTCTTGGATGAGCCTTTGACGGGGCTGGATCCTCAGGCAGCTTTTGATCTAAAGCAGATGATGCGTGAGCATGCTGACAAGGGCAATACAGTTCTGTTTTCAACTCACGTTTTAGAAGTGGCTGAGCAGCTATGTGATAAGATTGCCATTCTCAAAAAAGGAGAGCTGATATTCTACGGAACCGTTGAAGACTTGAAAGCCCAGCATCCAGACCAGTCCCTCGAAACCATCTATCTAGGTCTGGCTGGCCGCAGAGAAGAGGTGAGTCCAGATGCGCTTTAATGCCATTAAAAAATTGGTTGATATCAATATTCTTTATGCGATTCAAGCTTCGCAGTTGCAGCAATACCGCAAGAAGCAGGAAAAAAATCCAGAGGTCAAGGTCAATGCCTCCCTGCAGGCTATTCGAATGTACTTGATTTTGGGGTTGGTCTACCTATTCTTCTTTGGTATCATTAGTGCCTTCAATCACATGGTAGGAAATCCGGGCCTCTTTGCCAATATGGTCTCCGTATTTGCTGTATTTTCTATGTCGCAGGGCTTCCTCGTTTTCTATAATGTCTTTTATGAAAGCAAGGATTTGCAGTCCTATCGGCCTTATGCCTTTAGTGAATCAGAAATCATTGTCGGAAAGAGCATCTCTGTTGTCCTGACACTCTTGATTGCGATTCTGCCCATGTATAGCTATTTCATTGTTCTAGGTCTTCAAGGCGGAAATCCTTTAGTCGGTCTTCCTATGGCCTTGGTTTCGATTGTCATTTTAAGCTCGGTTATAACCTTTGTCATTTTGATTTTGGTGCATTTTATCACCAAGACAGCCTTCTTTAGAAAGTATAAGACCATCCTATCCAATGTGATTCTAGGTCTAGTTTCCCTAGGCTCGGTAGGTCTCTATATCTTTATCAATCAAATGAACAGTCGTAGTATCGCCAGCAATACAATGGTTACACCTTATTTCCCGCCAGTTGTAGCCTTTTACGACTTTATCATCAATCCTCTTAGCTTGACTGCGATTTTAGGAATTTTAGCTTGGCTTGCCGTGGCGGTTCTGCTCTTTTTGGTGGTCAAGTTCAAGGTCATACCAGAATTTTATGAAGCAGCCTTGATGACAGGAGCAGCAGGAGGCAAACGCGAGCGTGTGCACGATATCAATATGGACGAGGCCAAGAATTTCAAGAAGTTCGTCTGGCGCTATCACATTCGGCTGCTGAGTGAAGGTTCGGTCATCTTGCAGGCTCTCTTTATGTCGGCACTGATACCTTACATCATCATTTTTAGTATGGCCATGGGAGCAATCAATGCAGGTCTGGATGTTAGCCCGTTCTTGATTCCACGATTTTTACTTCCGCTTATCTTCTTATCTATGTTTATCGCTACCCTCAATTCGGGTGGGAATAATCTGACCTCTATTGGATTATCCTTGGAGCGGGAAAATTTTGATTATCTGAAGGCTTTGCCTTTTGAGCTCAGAAAATACGTTCGTCTCAAATTTTGGTATCTCTTTGCTATTCAGTCCATTCTACCAGTGATTCTTCTTTTGGTGAGCAGTCTTATCTTCCATGTTCATCCGGTGACTTTTCTGGCTATGCTGCTGGTTTGGTTTATTGCCAGTCTAGCTTGGAGTGCTTGGGGCTATCATCGGGATTATAAGCATTTGGTGACCAACTGGTCCAATGTCAACGAGCTAATGAATCGAGATAATAGTATGGGTAAGACTTTATTAGGACTAGCCTTTACTATTGGAGTGATTATCGTGATTGGTCTTCTCTATGTGATTTCATACTCCCTGCCTCTCACGGTTCTCTACCTCCTTTCAGTTCTGCTGATTGTGATTTCTGGACTTGTTTCTTATCTGATCTATCGCTACTATATGAAAAAGCTTGATAGCGAAATTGCTAGTTTTAATTGCTGATTGGCCATAATAAAAAGCTTAGCAGCGAGGTTACTTGATACCTTGCTGCTAAGCTTTTTAGTTGCGATTATTTTATAGTTTTCCGATATAAACAGTATGTCAGCTGATCTTTATCCTTTTAGGAACGCCAATTAATCAGTACATACATCAAGCTGGAGCCAAACATATCCGCCAAGGCGTGCATGAGAAAGAAAGGCAGGAGGTTCTTGACCTTGTACTTGTAAAGGAAATAGTAAAAGAGACCGTACACCACTCCGATAACCAAGGCCCACAGCATGCCCTGATAGGTGTGGAAAGAAATCCGAATGATAGTAGAGTAGGCCAGCGCCCACCACTTATACTTATCCTTAACAGAGGTCATAAGTCCCAGAAAGAAGAATTCTTCATAGAAGCCATTGAGAAGTCCGTAGAGAATTGCCATAGGTGTCAGTTCAGCAAATTTCCGAAAGATTTCTAGCAAATCTACATAAGACCAAAGAGTTGGATCAAAGTAATTATACTCGCCGCTCAGTGTAGTTACAATGTCACCAAAGAACCCTACCACTACAAAAATAAGAGGAGTCCAAAGGAGAACCGACCAGCTCATACGGATGGGAAGCTGCTTAAAGTCAAAGCGCCGAAGAAATAGATAAAGAATGGTCAAGACCAGCATTAGCAGCTGAAAATTGAAATTGCTAGAAAAAGCCGCTCCCTCGCTAGCTGTATTGCTGACCGTTTCAGTTGCCGCTGTTGTTGAAAAACTAGCCAGGTAAAGCTCAGTTGATCGGTAGATGAACTGACCAAACATGAGCAGAGTAATCACAAGAATATCGAACCATTTCAGCTCTTTCAGAGGCTGCGATGGGCGGATTTTTGATAAAATAGTCATTCGTTTTCCTTCCATAACTGGCAGAATCATTTGCCAGAGATAATCTTCTCTATCTTTATCTTAGCAGAAAAAGCTTAAATTTTTATTATTTTCAAAGACCCTGCTTTTGAGAAGTGGTCTTCGCAGATCAGTTGTAGGCTTAGTTGAAGAGCTGCATTATACTATAGAGAAGAGGCTGGGACAAAAGTCCCAGCCTCTCAATTGTCTTTGGATTGTCGAGCAAGAC
>ERZ773062.918-NODE-918-length-13437-cov-2.835600_pt1 | contig 13437 bp, 13 predicted proteins | sample MGYA00580626_ERZ773062 | MGnify/ENA primary metagenome ERZ773062 (study PRJEB29015, sample SAMEA2738003) | human oral metagenome | biome: human oral; feature: human-associated habitat; material: dental | place: China | collected 2058 ...
GGTGATTGTTTTAATAATGCATATAATTCATGTGCGGTTTCTTTATTATTCATTGCACAACGGAGCGTTAATTTTGTTTCACCGTTGCCCTGATCTTTAATATTCATATTTTCAATAAGATGATGATGTGCTTTTAATAACAAGATAAATTGACCAATGGCTTCAGCGGAAGAAAGCGTGGCGCTAATGCGTGTTTTTCCTTTCTTTTCGTGGCGACGAACCCATTTATGCACATAAGGACTTAAGCGAATCGCAACAAGGATCATCATCGTGGCAATAAGTGCATCAAAATAAAATCCCGCACCTGACGCAATACCAATACCTGCCGCAGCCCAAATGATCGCCGCTGTGGTTAAACCGGAAATGGCGTCATTGTGTTTACGCAAAATAACTCCGGCGCCAAGAAAACCGATTCCGCTGATCACTTGTGCCGCCAGCCGCATAGGATCGGTACGGATATTTTCAGACACTTGGGCATAATGTTCGGCAGATTGAATGGAGACAATGGTTAACACGCAAGTGGTCACCGCGATAATCATGCAAGTTTTTACGCCCACAGGCTTCGCTTTCAATTCCCTTTCTAAACCGATAACTCCGCCAAGTACCATGGCAAAGAGGATTTTAATGAAGATGAAGACATGGCTATCTTGGGCAAAATCGGCGATAAATTGTGTTAAGTCTGTCATGGTTTTAGTCAGTCAGTTCCAGTAATTGATAAAGTTGTTGAAGCTCGGTTGTCGTTAAAGTGCGGTAACTTTTTGGCGGTAAATTTTTAACATCAAAGCCGGCTTGCCGATAACGAATTAAACGTAATGTAGGGAAACCAATATGGGCAGTCATTCTGCGGACTTGTCGATTTTTTCCCTCGTGAATTTGAATTTCTAACCAAGCGGTGGGAATCTGCTTTCGTTCACGAATAGGCGGCACACGCGCCCATAAAAAATCCGGCGGCAAAATCGACCGCACTTTCGCCGGTTGTGTCATGCCATCTTTTAACAACACGCCTTTACGCAGTTGTTCCAACGCCTCTTCGTTCGGAATGCCTTCCACTTGCACCCAATACGTTTTCGCCATTTTAAATTGCGGATTCGCCAAACGATGTTGAATCTCCCCGTTATTCGTCAAGAGAAGTAAGCCCTCGCTGTCTTTATCCAACCGCCCAATGGGATACACATCAGGAATATCAATAAAATCCTTCAAGGTGGCACGACCCTCGCCATCGGTAAATTGGCTGAGCACATCAAAAGGTTTATTAAATAAAATTACCTTTGTCTGGGAAAAATTTAAAGAGGGTTTCGGCGGTGTTTTGTTTTTTTTGCGGAAGATCTTCGTTATTCTTTGCTTGGGTGCGCGTAAATGATGCCTTTTCATCACGGAGGCTATCCTCGTTATTCAAAAATTGCGTTTAATCTTACTCTTTTCTTTCTAAAAAGAAAAATTTCCAGTAGAATTCGCGGCTTCAGCTCATCTGATGAGTGAAAATTACTCTACTTTTACTTTTTATTGTCATCAAGTGATTGATTTTATTATAACAATTACATAGTAGCGGACTTTACAAAAGGATCATTTATGAAAAAGCCCTTAAATACTGTTCGGAAACTTTCTCTTGTCTCCGAATTCACTTCTTCAAAAACTATTCTAAGTGCAGCACTGGTTGTCGGTGGCTTGCAATTTAGTCCTTTCGTTTCGGCTTTTCCTCTATTACCCGGTGCGGATAATATAGAGGTTGGTATCTTCTCTAAAAATGAGAAAATAAACCCACTTCAAGAACTGAAGATTGGCGCAACGGATGTTGGTAAAATAGCAGCAGGAGAGATTAAGGAGGCTGATGGCGTTATTTCTTTCGGTAATAAAGCTATGGGTGTTTATCGTCAGTTGCAGAATGTGGGTGCCGGACAAATTTCTTTAACGTCCACGGATGCTGTAAACGGCTCTCAGCTTTATACCTTAGCGAATGCCACAAAGGGCATTTATGATGATGTTGAGGGAATCAAACAACGTATTTATACCTTTAACATTGCTAATAAAGAAAAAGTTTTAACAACTACTAGCGGTAAAGCGGATGAATGGAAGACTACTGCTGACGATACATTAACTTTAGGTGCCACTAATGAACTTTCTGTGACGACAGACGGAAGTGGTAAGATTGTCTATGGTTTTTCAGAAACCTCCAAGAAAACCATGAAAGAAGCTAAAGACGCCGCAACAACAGTCACTAATTCCCTTACAGCGATTAATGCGTCTGTTAAAAAAGCAGAAGATGCGGCAAAAGCAGCGAAAGATTCAGAAACCAACGCAAAAGCCTCTGAAACCGCAGCACAAACTGCAGAAACTAACGCTAAAGCCTCTGAAACTGCTGCTCAAACTGCGGAAACCAATGCTAAGGCATCTGAAACCGCAGCGAAAGCATCAGAAACAGCCGCGCAAACTGCAGAAACCAATGCTAAGGCCTCTGAAACAGCTGCAAAATCTGCAGAAAACAATGCGAAAGCTTCTGAAACAGCAGCAAAAACTGCGGAAACTAATGCGAAAGCCTCTGAAACTGCCGCAAAAACGTCAGAAGTTAACGCTAAAGCATCAGAAACCGCTGCTCAAACTGCAGAAGCCAACGCTAAAGCCTCTGAAACAGCTGCGCAAACTGCAGAAACCAATGCTAAAGTCTCTGAAACAGCAGCACAAACTGCAGAAACCAATGCAAAAGCTTCTGAAACGGCTGCACAAACTGCAGAAACCAATGCGAAAGCTTCTGAAATCGCAGCGAAAACATCTGAAAATATGACGCAAGCATTTGCGCAAACTGCAGAAAAAGCAAGAGATGAGGCCGTTTTAGCACAGAATACAGTGACTGCCGAAGCGAACGGTATTAAACGCGTTGTTCAATCTTCAAATGAACAAGGCGAGATTAATAAGGAAGCGGCAACAGTAGATGGTCGTCATTCCACTGCTGTCGGTTCGTCTGCACAGGTACAAGGGGATAATTCTTCTGCATTCGGTTCCCAGGCTAAAGTAGTGGCGAATAAGGCCGTTGCTGTTGGGCAAGGTACTCGCGTTTTGGCTGAAAATTCCGTCGCCTTAGGACAAGGTTCCGTGGTTGATCGAGGTGAAATCAATACGGTTTCAGTGGGGAATGCAACAACAAAACGTCGTGTAACAAATGTTGCGGATGGGATCAATGCTCATGATGCGGTAAATGTGAAGCAGCTTAATGAAGTCAAATCATCCGTGGATTCTGTACGGAAGGATTTGCAAAAGAATGATAAAAAATTACGTGGAGGTATTGCCGGTGCTGCGGCGCTTGCTAATATTCCTCAAGTTACTCAAGCCGGTTCTAACTTATTAGGCGTTGGCGTAGGTAATTATAGAGGTGAAAGTGCCGTTGCTGTAGGCTATTCAAAAGCGAATGAATCTAATAAAGTCATTTTCAAAATGAGTGGTTCTGCAACAACCCAAGGTGATTTCAATGTCGGTGCCGGTATTGGATATCAATGGTAGTTTTTAGTACCCAGGTTTAAATTTACGGATATCATGCCTGTTTTCGGATTACCATGCCGGAAACAGGTATTTTTTTATGCTTGTTACCCTGAGGGTTCACGTGATTTTATTTCATTCGCTGAGCGATTATTTCAGAAAAGTTGGCATATAATGGAAGCATTGATGGGCTCATTAACATGGTAACGATGACACACAAAAAGCAACGGGGAATGTTTGGTGATGTTACAGGTCGAATGGGGCGCTGGCTTTATGCTAAGCGTTATCCTCCTTATCCTGCCGGTGATCATTACGATCCTCATACCTGCACTTTTTTTAATGCTGAAGCGAGAAGACCGGTAGTTCACGCCGCCGGTGCAATGTGGAAATTCATTTTTCAGGAAAAATCATTGCATCCTCCTGAGCCATTGCCCATTCTTAAGCCAGATTGGACAACCTTTTTAGCGCCGGCACCAAAAGGCCGTTTTATTTGGTTTGGTCATTCGACGTTGATGATGCGTCTTGGATCTCAAACGATTATGACCGATCCGCTGTTTGGCAAAAGTGCCTCTCCTCTGCCTGTGATGATGCACCGTTTCCAAGATCCTCCTGCTCATATTGAAGAGTTACCCGCGATCGATGTCGTGCTGATTTCTCATAATCATTACGATCATCTTGAACGGAAAAGCATACGCACTCTTGCTAAACGCCAGTGCCATTTTATTGTACCGCTGGGAATTGGCGTTTTCTTACAACGCTGGGGGGTGGCACCAACGCGAATTACCGAGTTAGATTGGTGGGACAGTGTGGAATATAACGGGGTATGTTATACCGCACTGCCTGCACGCCATTATTCCGGGCGTGGTGTATTTGATAATAGTAGAACACTGTGGGCCAGTTTTGTGATTCAACATAAAGAAGAGCGGTTTTATTTCCATGGTGATTCTTCTTATGGTCAGCATTTTGATGTGATCGCCGAACGTTTTAACGGATTTGATATCGCTTTCATTGAAAATGGACAATATGATGAGCGCTGGCCGGATAACCATTTATTTCCTCATCAAACGGTTGAATTGGCTGTTAAATTAAATCCAAAACGATTTATGCCAATTCACTGGGGTGCTTATCCTTTGGCATTACACGCATGGAATGAGCCGGTATTACAAAGTATTCCGATGGCGCAGAAGTTGGGGTTAAATCCTTTGACGCCGTTAATTGGGCAAGTTTTTGATGTTGACACGTTAACGTCCAGTTGGTTTCAAGATAACTAGGCGTTTCTGTTAATTGAATTCAGTGTAAAAAAACGGCCATGACATTCATGATGTGATGGCCGTTCAATTTATTTTTTAATACAGCGTTTTACAACATATCAGAAGATTACGCTTTAGGACCTGCAGCAATTAATGCTTTACCTTCAGCATTTGTTGCATATTTTTCGAAGTTCTTCACGAAACGACCGGCAAGATCTTTCGCTTTTGCTTCCCATTGTGCTTTGTCTGCATAAGTGTCACGCGGATCTAAGATAGCCGGGTCAACACCTGGTAAAGCGTTAGGAATTGCCAAGTTGAAGATTGGTAATTCGCCCATTTCAGCTTTTTCGATAGAACCATCTAAGATAGCATCGATAATACCGCGAGTATCTTTAATAGAGATACGTTTACCTGTACCGTTCCAACCGGTGTTCACTAAGTAAGCTTCCGCACCTGCCGCTTGCATACGTTTAACTAACACTTCCGCATATTGAGTTGGATGTAAAGTTAAGAACGCTGCACCGAAACACGCTGAGAAAGTTGGGGTTGGTTCGGTGATACCACGTTCTGTACCCGCTAATTTCGCAGTAAAGCCAGATAAGAAGTAGTATTTGGTTTGTTCCGGAGTTAATTTAGAAACCGGTGGCAATACACCGAATGCGTCTGCAGTTAAGAAAATTACTTTAGTTGCGTGGCCTGCACGGGAAACCGGTTTAACGATGTTATCGATGTGATAAATCGGATAAGACACACGAGTGTTTTCTGTTTTGGAACCGTCATCAAAGTCAACAGAACCATCTGCACGCACAACAACGTTTTCTAATAACGCATCACGACGGATTGCGCGATAAATGTCCGGTTCGTTTTCTTCAGAAAGGTGAATAGTTTTCGCGTAGCAACCACCTTCAAAGTTGAAGATACCCACATCATCCCAACCGTGTTCATCGTCACCGATTAATTCACGTTTCGGATCGGTAGAAAGGGTGGTTTTACCGGTACCGGACAAGCCGAAGAATACAGCCACATCGCCATCTTTACCTACGTTAGCAGAGCAGTGCATTGCACCAACGCCTTTAAGCGGTAGGAAGTAGTTCATCATGGAGAACATTCCTTTCTTCATTTCACCGCCGTACCAAGTACCGCCGATTAATTGAACACGTTCAGTCAAGTTAAATGCAACGAAGTTCTCAGAGTTCAAACCTTGTTCTTTCCAATTCGGGTTGGTGCATTTAGAACCGTTCATCACCACGAAACCTGGTTTGAAATCTTTCAATTCAGCTTCTGTCGGACGAATAAACATGTTTTTCACGAAATGGGCTTGCCATGCCACTTCAGTCACGATACGTACCGCAATGCGGTCTTGTTCGCTAGCACCACAGAAACCATCAACCACAAATAGGCGTTTACCGGAAAGTTGTTTAGTCACAATACCTTTCAAGCTTGCCCAAGTTTCTTGGGTCATTGGTTTGTTATCGTTTTTCGCTGCATCGGAAGTCCACCAAACGGTGTCTTTTGTGGTGTCATCCAACACAATATATTTATCTTTCGGTGAACGACCGGTAAAGATGCCGGTATCCACAGCCACCGCACCGGTTGTGGTCAACGTACCCTTTTCAAACCCCTCTAAGCCCGGTTTGGTTTCTTCTTCAAATAATTGTTCATAACTTGGGTTATAAACAACCTCTTTGATATCATGAATACCAAGTGCTTCAAGTTCTTTAATCACTTTACTTAAGTCAGTCATAGATCACCTCGTTGTGTTAAAAGTACTAAAAATAAAGACTGTCTCTATTCTATGAGAATTTCTACCTAAAAACTGTTATCTTGATCAAAGATTCGAACATTCTTTCCAAAATTTTTATGACTCAAATGCCTAGAGAACAGTCTCAAGATCCATTGATGGCTTAATCAGTGATAAATGCCTTATCGTTGAATATACGTAACGGCTGCATATCGCTATCACCGACAATCACCCGAGTCGGGTCGGAACGCAAACAGCTCCCGGCATAATGTCCACCTACAGTAAAAGTGCATACCTGTACATATTGATCTTCTACTTTCGGTAAACACCAAAGTTGCTGGTAAATGTTTTCCTGTTTATCAAAACGGCCGTTTGTACTGTCTAACACGGTTTTACATTCGCCAATGAGTTTCACATTATCCCCACGACGACCGGCAATGGGTTTTTGTGCATAGCCATTTTTAATTAATTCTGGTGTCAGTTCAAATCCCGCTTCCAACAAATAACGGTGATTTGGAAACAACGACCATAACACCGGCAAAATGGCTTTATTACTTGGGATAGCTGTCCACAAAGGTTCATAAACCAATACTTCTGGGCGAAGTAACACGTCAATTAACCGCACTTTATCTTCCGGGTAACCGGTACGAATCGGCGGAGCAACTTCACGCCCTGTCGCATCTTCACGTAATTGCTCCAGCACGGTTTCCCACGCCCAGGTTTTCCATACGCTTTGGACACGCTGATTTTCATCGTCTAATAATTGTCCGCGCGTATCCCAGTGGAGGCCTTCCGTGCCGTGAATAATCTTCGTTTTAAAACCGGCTTGTGTCAGGGCATCACGCATAAACAAGGCATGGTAATCTTCTTCAGCATCGTAATCCTGCATAATATGGACTAACGATGTCGCATGGCTGTGTTTCCATGTATCTGCCAACGCATTAAGTAAACCTTCGCTCGGATCATGCCCCGCGGTGAGTCCGGCTTGTGTTGCCCAACGTGGCAAGATTGCACCCGCTTCAGCATGACAAGAGGCGGAATCAGCATTGTATTCATACACTTTCAAACCGCGCTCATCGAGACAGAAATCTAACCGCCCAGTGATGGTTTGATAACGACGATTTTGCCAAGATAACCGCAGGCGAGGCCAAAGCAGTTTTGGGATGTTGAAATATTGCAATAAGTTATCGTCTTTGAGTACTTTGTCGGTGGCGTGCAAATACATGAGATGCAATTCATTTGTGGCGCGAATCAGTTCATGTTGTGCGCTTTCGGAAAGCGCAAAATAACGATATTGATCACCATGATTCACTCGATGCCCTTGCATTGCTTTAACATAAGCCGCCTCTAACGGTTTTGTCTCATCAAGCCAGTTTGCTGAAAACTGCCCTTGATTCTCAATATGTTTTGCACAAATGTTGAGTTTATTCGGCGCCGGCATAGGTTGTGGCAGGCTGAATTCCTCGTTGTCTGTTTGAATCATCCAACCAAGGATTTCTGTATCATCAAAGGTATCCTGTAAGCGATAGCCGTCCTCTGTTACCGTCATTGGCAATTCACGGGTCCATTGTTGACCGCTCGGCAGGCGGGAGTGAATCACATTTTGTTCCGCAATGCGTACTTTATCTGTCAGCACCTCGGTGATAATTGCCACATGGTGTGTTTGAACTCACCCCCATCTTGCCAAATCAGCAACGCGCCACATTCCGGCGCTCGCTTGCCGCCATTGGCAAAGGCTTGTAGCGGTAACAATGCGTCATTCACCACTTGGCGCAGAAAACGCAGGGAAAAAATTTCGTACGCCATGCCAACATCGGTGAAGACCATGCCGTAATTGAGATAAAGATAGCGACGGGCAAATTCCACACATTGCCACTTATAGCCCATGTATTCGCCACCCAGATAGCTACGAAAAGCGGCGTCGTCAGGGTATTCCTGCGAATCTGCCGTATTATAGTCTGAAGAATAAATGGCAACGCCGCCGGGCGCATAACCCAACAAGCTGCCGAAAGGATCATGTGTTGTGATATTAGGAGAACGATCCGGCATAACAACTCCGAGAAAAGTAAATCAGGCCAATAGTATAGATCTTTTCCCCTACCGCCCCAAGTTACGTTTTATACATTTTCGGTGGTTATCTTATCAGTCTGAACTTCGCATGGCTACGCTGTAAGAGTTGCAGTAAATTCTGCTGCTCTGATGTACCACATTGCTGTTTTAACTGTAACAAATTCATGCGTAAATGTTGCAGACGATGAATATGTTTGGCGATATCTTGAATATGTCGATCGAGTAATTGATTAATTTCCGTCTTTTGTTGTTCTGATGCAGTGTCCAAACTCAAGAGCAATTTGATTTCTTCCAGGGACATATCCAAAGATCGGCAATAACAAATAAATGACAAGCGCTGTACATGCTCGTCCGTGTATAAACGGAAACCACCTGCAGAACGTAGCGGGCGTGGCATGATGCCTTTTTGTTCATAAAATCGAATGGCATCCACACTACAACCAACCGCTTTGGCTAACTTCCCTATTTTCATCTCATCTCCGTAAAAACGCCTGAAAAAGACACCGCACTTTTATGACTCAGGACGAAATTCTGGGTTAATGTAAAAAATTAACTCGGTAATTTCCGGCAAATGCTGCTGAATAACGCCCAATAATGCCTGTTGGCGAAACAAAAAACTTTGGCGAACCATGGCATTGGCCACCTCAATACGCAAACTCTGTTGTTCAATATTGGCAATACGATACAACCCGGCAAATTCCACGGGAAAGAACGCTTTCATTTGCTGATTTAGTTCATTCAGTCGAACGCCTTTTTGCATCATTTTCGCCAATGGCGAATCTTGCAATAAGGGGTGAATATTGATCGGTTTTTGATAACGCATTGCCTTGTTTTCCGCTTCTCCGCCCTAATATTTATGACATTGTAGCGAAATTCCGCTACAATACCGACAATTTTTTGATAGTGAAATCCTTATGATTATTTCCAACAAAAGCAAACACAATTTTTGGTCGCGACTGCTTCTCGGCATGCTGGCGATTTTTGTTTTGCCCGCTACGCAGGAACTGAATTATCCCGCCGCTGTTGGTAATGAAAACTATCAAAATACGCAACAGCAAAATGCGCCTCAAATTTTAACAGCGGTGTCTTTATTACAACAAACCCGCCAGCAACAATTTCAACCGCAACATGCCTTACCGGCAGTTGAAATTCTCTCCCAAAACGAACCGCACTTTTCGCGTTCACCGTTTATTCCTCATGCACCAATTCGTGCAGGGCCGGTATTCATTTAACCTAGATTGTCTTATTTATTCCGTCGTTTAATGTCATTAAACGATTTCATTTATCTGTTTTTAAAAAAGAAAGAATTATGCTTAGAACTATTGCAACTAAAATTTTTGGCAGCCGTAATGATCGTGTTTTACGTCGCCTCAATAAAATCGTCGTTAAAATTAATAAACTTGAACCGGAATACGAAGCGCTAAGCGATGAACAACTCAAAGCCAAAACAGCGGAATTCCGTGACCGTTTAGCACAAGGCGCAACCTTGGAAAGTTTAATGCCGGAAGCATTCGCGACCGTGCGTGAAGCCAGTAAACGTGTGCTTGGCATGCGTCATTTCGACGTACAACTTATCGGCGGTATGGTGCTTAACAGCCGCTGTATCGCGGAAATGCGTACCGGTGAAGGGAAAACCTTAACTGCGACATTGCCATGCTATTTGAACGCATTACCGGACAAAGCCGTGCATGTGGTTACCGTGAATGACTATCTTGCCCGCCGCGATGCGGAAACCAACCGTCCATTATTCGAATTTTTAGGTCTGACTGTCGGTGTAAACGTGCCGGGCATGTCACCGGAAGAAAAACGCGCAGCATACGCAGCGGACATTACTTATGCCACCAATAGCGAGCTAGGTTTTGATTATTTGCGTGACAACTTGGCACACGCCCCACAAGAGCGTTTTCAAAAAGATCTCTACTATGCGTTAGTGGATGAGGTGGACTCCATCTTAATTGACGAAGCGCGTACGCCGTTAATCATTTCCGGTCAGGCAGAAGACAGCTCCGAACTGTATATTGCTATCGACAAGTTGATTCCTGTCTTAATTAAACAAGACAAGGAAGATACCGAAGAATATCAAGGTACCGGCGATTACACGTTGGATTTAAAAACCAAACAAGCTTATTTGACCGAACGTGGACAAGAAAAATGCGAACAATGGTTAATTGAACATGGGTTCATGAAAGACACCGAATCCCTTTATTCGCCGTCTAAAATTTCTTTGTTACACCACGTGATGGCGGCATTGCGCGCTCATACCTTATTTGAACGTGATGTGGATTACATCGTGAAGGATGGCGAGATTGTTATCGTAGATGAACACACTGGTCGTACAATGGCAGGTCGTCGTTGGTCGGACGGCTTACACCAAGCCATCGAAGCCAAAGAAGGGGTTCGCATTCAAAGTGAAAACCAAACTGTCGCCTCTATCACTTACCAAAACTACTTCCGTTTATACGAGAAATTAGCGGGGATGACCGGTACGGCGGATACGGAAGCCTTTGAATTCCAAAAAATTTATGGCTTAGAAACCGTCGTCATTCCGACCAATCGTCCAATGATCCGTGATGATCGCACTGATGTGATGTTTGAAACAGAAGAATACAAATTCAACGCCATTATTGAGGACATCAAAGATTGCGTAGCACGTAACCAACCGGTGTTAGTGGGAACAATCTCTATTGAAAAATCCGAATTACTCTCGAATGCGTTAACCAAAGCGGGCATTAAACATAATGTGTTGAACGCCAAGTTCCACGCACAAGAAGCGGAAATCGTCGCCAATGCAGGTTATCCGGGAGCCGTTACTATCGCCACCAACATGGCGGGTCGTGGTACAGATATCGTGTTGGGAGGTAACTGGAAAGCCGAAGTGGATAAACTGGAAAATCCAACGCCAGAGCAAATTGAGGCAATCAAAGCCGCATGGCAAGAACGCCATAACATTGTAAAACAAGCCGGTGGCTTGCATATTATCGGTACTGAACGCCACGAATCCCGTCGCATCGACAACCAGTTGCGCGGTCGTTCCGGTCGTCAAGGGGACCCGGGTTCTTCCCGTTTCTATTTATCTTTAGACGATGCGTTAATGCGTATTTATCTCAATGAAGGCAAACTTAACATGATGCGCAAAGCCTTCAGTCAACCTGGCGAGGCCATGGAATCCAAGCTATTGGCAAAAGTCATTGCCTCCGCACAAGCCAAAGTGGAAGCACACAACTTCGATGGACGTAAAAACTTACTTGAATTTGATGATGTGGCAAATGACCAACGTCATGCGATTTATGAACAACGCAATGAATTGTTAGAAAATGACGATATTTCCGATACTATCGATGTGATTCGTCAGGACGTCTTCAACAGCGTTATCGATCAATACATTCCACCACAATCACTGGAAGAACAATGGGATGTGCCGGCATTGGAACAACGTTTAAAACAAGATTTCGCGCTGGATTTACCTATCATCAAATGGCTGGATGAAGACAATCATCTGCATGAAGAAACCTTGCGTGAGCGTATTATTCAAGCGGCTACGGATGAATATAAACGCAAAGAAGAATTGGCCGGTGCACAAACCATGCGCAATTTTGAAAAAGGCGTGATGTTGCAAACCCTAGATGAACTTTGGAAAGAACATTTATCTGCGATGGATCACCTACGCCGTGGTATTCATTTACGCGGTTATGCACAAAAAGATCCGAAACAAGAGTACAAAAAAGAGTCTTTCCAAATGTTTACCGAAATGTTGGATGCCTTGAAATTAAGTGTGGTCACCACCTTAAGTCGCGTCCAAGTTCGCACACAAGAGGAAATGGAAGAAGCAGAACGTTTACGTCAAGAATTGGCGCAACGTGAGGCGGCAGCAATGCAGTATCACAATGAAGAATCACAGGATGAACAAGGCGCTCAAAATGCGGTGGAAGAACACCATAAAATCGGGCGTAACGAACCTTGTCCATGTGGTTCCGGCAAAAAATACAAACATTGCCACGGCAGTCGTGCCAGACATTAATTGGAAATAAATAAAAGTGCAGTTAGAAAAACAATTAAATTTTTAACCGCACTTTTTTCATGAATATTCAGTGAAGGATGGAAAAATGAGGAAACCGCTTGTACAGGTTGCAGCCGGGATTATTCGAAACGAATTTGGGCAAATTTATTTAACCCAACGCCTGGAAGGACAAGACTTTGCTCAGTCCCTAGAGTTTCCTGGCGGTAAAGTTGATAAAGGGGAAACACCGGAACATGCATTAAAACGGGAACTAGAAGAAGAAATCGGTATTGTGGTACTCAATGCACAGCTGTTTGAGCGTTTTGAATTTGAATACCCAACTAAAGTGATTTCTTTCTTTTTTTATCTGGTAGAAGAATGGGTTGGCGAGCCCTTTGGACGTGAGGGACAAGAAGGTTTCTGGTTGGCACAAAACGAACTGGATGCCAGTCAATTTCCACCGGCAAATGCCAAACTCATTCAACGTTTATTAGCCGAATCCTAACTCTCGCCCATAAAAAAGACCCAACATATGTCGGGTCTTTGAAAAAAACAAAAAGCTTAATTATTTGCCCATTGCTGCTTTAGCTTGTTTTAATTGTTCAGTTGCTTGGGAGCAAGCTTGCTCTTGTGCAGCTTCTGGTAAAGCAGATAATTGTTGTTTGCTTGCGTCATATTGTTGTTTCATCATCGCTTGTTGTGCTGCAGGTACTGCACTCACAAAAGAATCGATTTCAGCAAAATATGTTTCGCAGCTTTTAGATAAGCCAGCAGATGCGGACATTGCAAAACCGGATAATAATACTGCAACTAATATTTTTTTCATTTTTTTCTCCATAATGGTTTGAAAATATCGCCTCAAGTCAGGCGACAGCCCATTATTAGACATTTTGCTCGGGAAAGAAAGTAAG
>ERZ773062.919-NODE-919-length-13415-cov-20.941991_pt1 | contig 13415 bp, 9 predicted proteins | sample MGYA00580626_ERZ773062 | MGnify/ENA primary metagenome ERZ773062 (study PRJEB29015, sample SAMEA2738003) | human oral metagenome | biome: human oral; feature: human-associated habitat; material: dental | place: China | collected 2058 ...
CTTGGTGGGGCGGATGCCGAGCGCCTCGGAGATGGCACGCACCTCGAGGGGGCCGAGCAGACCCGTCTCGGATGGGACGGCACCCTCGGGCAGGGTCGGGTCGATGCGGCGGCGCGTCTCGCGCTGGTTACGGGGGCTGGAGGATCGGCTCACGCTGGCAAGTCTAGTGCACGGGGCCGACGAGGCCGGGGCAAGCGGCGCTGTGAGGCTCGGAGCGTCACGGGGCGGGCGCAGGTGGCAGGACAACGCGCACCTCATACTTGCTGGCCCGCTCACCAAGAACAGCGTTGACCTGCTTCTTCACGATGTCTTCCAGACGCCCCTGCGCCTTGTCGAGCAGTCCCTTGGAGACAGCCTCCTCTGCTGCGGCGGCTTCGCGATCCGCCAGGAATGTGGTGACCTCTGCGACCTCGATCTGGTTAACAATCGAGAAGGACTGGTCGTAGGTCTCGACCGAGGCGGGATCGATGGAGGCGGAGAGGACCTCAACGGCAGGCACGGTCACCGTCACGACATGCCCCGCCTCGTCCGCCTCGACCTGAATCCGGCTGACATCGGCCACTCCGGCCTTCACCTCTCCCGAATAGGTGATGAGGTAATGGGCGCTTGTGCCCGGCACTTCCATGCCGAATACCTTGGTTCCCTCCTCAGAGTATTTCCCCACCTGGGTGAAGTTGTAGGATTCGGTGGCAAGTTCACCAATGTCGGCGAAGGAGTTTTTCACAAGAGTCGTGTCAACGGTAACGACAGGTTCCGCACCCTGGTCATACCCGGGCCCCAACCCGAGTACCGGGGCAGCCTTCATGCCACCGGCGAATCCTGCACCTGCGATCACCAAAGACGCAGCCAACTTCGCAAGGGGTGATAAACCCATGATGACCTCACTGACACAATTAGGGTGAATATTAGGTAACCTTCATGAGGATTGTATGGTAAGCGTCAAGTCGCCACAACCCCGACACCACGCGGATAGGTTATCGGCGTGCGGATAGCTTATCGGCGTGCGGATAGCTTATTTTCCTATCCGCATGCGCCTAACCTATCCGCATCTTCACAACCTATCCATATGCCGACGGCGAGCCGGGTGCCGCATGCACAAGCTTGCCAACACCCAGCTAGACACACTCCCCAGTCTGGCGCAGCACGCATCCACCTGCCGACCCCAGCCGAACGCTTATCAAACGCCAGCCAAAGGCCATCCAGCCGACCCCAGACGGGCACACGCCCGTATACGCAAACGAAAGCCGGGCCCGACAACCCTCGTTGTCAGGCCCGGCGCTCGGCAGCTCTCAGGCTCAGTACCAGCCCACGGCGTTGGAGTGCGCCCAGGCTGAGCAGGGTGTGCCGTAGCGACCCTTGATATAGCCGATACCCCAGTTGATCTGGGTGATCGGGTTGGTGCGCCAGTCAGCACCGGCCGAGGCCATCTTGCTACCCGGCAACGACTGCGGGATGCCGTAGGCACCCGACGAGGAGTTCTCGGCGTAGGGGTTCCACTGGGACTCGCGATTCCACAAAAGGACCAAGCACTGGTACTCGTTGTCACCCCAGCCCTGAGCCGCAACGAGGGGCTTCGCCAGAGAACGCGGATCCTCACCGGAGTAGGTCGTGGGAACCGCACCGGCGGCGGCAGCTGCGGCTGCGGCAGCAGCAGCCGTGGCAGTGTCGGCGTTCTTCGTCTCGGCTGCGATCGCGGCGATCTCTTCCTTCGAGGAGATGGTGCCGAGCTTCGCGCGGTAGCGCACGGAGGTCGTGCCGTCCGCCTCGGTCTTCTCCTCAAGGGTAGCCTTCGGATCAATGCCGGCGGCGACGAGGGCAGCCGGCGTAGCTTCCTTCGTTCCCTCGCTGCGCACCTGGGTAACAGGCTGCGACGTCGAATGCTCGGTGAGCGGCACGGAGGTCAGAACCTCATCGCCATTCTTCTCCTGCCACACCGTCCACGTGGTGACGCCGTTGACGCCAGCCGTGGTCACCTGAGACTCGCCCACGAAAAGATCGGAACTAGTCGCCGTCGTCTCACTAAAGGGGATTTCAACGGTCGTCGTAGCCTCGCCACGGGTCACGCGACTGACGTTGATGGTCAGCTCGCCGTTGACGCCGGTCGACACGGCCACGCGATCCAGGGCGTGCACGGACACGCCCGACGCTTCGAGAATGGCACGCGCGTCCTGACCGGGGCGCGCGGCGACCTCGCGTGTGGAGCCGTCGACCGTAACCGCGACGTTACGCGCACGCGACACGAGCGGGGTCAGCTCGTCGCGAGACGAGGAGCGGTCCGCCGCGAGGGAGATAGCCGAGCCCAGCGGTGCCGCGTCGGCAAGGATGCTGTCCGCGGAGGAGGCAGTGGTCCACAGGGTGCGAGTCTGGCCATCGACGGTCACCGTGTAGGCCTTGGAGGTGCGCACAACGATCGTGTCGCCGTCACGCACGGCCTCGCCCGGGCCGGGCTGCACGAGGTCGTTGCTGCCGATGCTCACGCCGGCAACCTTGAGGGCGTCGCCGACGGTGTTGCCCCACGATGTCACGGGGCGGGATACTCCGTTGACCTCGAGCATGACGGTTGTGTGCGAGGCGGCGACGCCGACACCGGCGATGCCGAGGACGCCCGCCGACGTCAGGGCAGCAACACCCAGAACGACGCGCGGAGAGGGGGCAAAGGAGCGCAGACGGCCACCGAGGACGTGCAGGGCGCTGGCGGCGGACGCACTCAGGGAGGTGCTCAGATGATGGCTCACAATTCTCCAGTTGCTCGCTATCGGTACTGTTGGTTAGCTTAGCGTGAGCGCCCGCTGGCATACCAGGGTCCTGGCGTGCCAGCGGGCAATGTCACGTCAGACGAGGCCGAGCTTGTAGGCGCAGCCCCACTGGCCCCAACCGGAACGCTGCTGGAGCATGCGCGCACGCATGGTCTGTTCCTCGACGGAGGCGTCGGAGGGCAGGCCGCTACCGCCCACGGAGCGCCAGGTCGGCAGCGAGAACTGGTACATGCCGTAGTAGCCGTTACCCGTGTTGATCGACGGGTTGCCGCCGGACTCACACTGGGCGATGGCCGCCCAGATCGCTGCATCGTCACCGGAGACGGCGGCGGGCGCGGAAGCGGACGAGGAGGACGAGGACGAGGAAGAACCGGAGGACGCCGAGTCGGAGGAGGCCGAGCTTGCAGTTTCCTCAGCCTTCTTGGCCTTCGTGCCCTTGGAGACGATGCGCTTGGTGGGCTCGGTGCGAGTCGTGGACAGGACGGCGGAAACGGTGACGTTACCGTCGATGGTCTCCTGGTAGGTCTCGGTCACCTCGGAGCCGGCCACGCCTTCCTGCACGGTCTTCTCGGTGCCCTCGTCGGCCTCGGCGTCCTCACGTTCTTCGGTCTCGTAGGGGATCTCGGTCGTCGCGGACACGTTGCCGCGCACGACGCGAGCCACGCGCAGGGTGGTCTCGCCTCCCTCGCTTTCCAGGGTGACGCGGTCGATCGGACCGGCGCTCACCCCGGCCTTGTCGAGGATGGCGGTCGTACCCTCGGAGGACGAGACGACGACGTCAGTCGTGGCACCGTCGGCGATCACGTGGATGGTTTCACCGCTCTCAGCAACGGGCATTTCGGCGCGCGTGTAGGAGCGGTCGGCGGCCATGGACGAGGCGGAAGCAGGCAGGGCCGCGAGCACGCCGGAAATCGACGAGGCGGTGGACCACGCGGTGGTCTGGTTGCCGTCGACCGTCACGTCGTATTCGTTGGCAGTACGCACGACGACGGTGTCACCGCTGGCGACGCGCTGGTCGGACGCGGGGGCGACGAGGTCGTGGGCACCGACGGAGACGCCGGCCGTGCTCAGGGCGTCCCCTGCGGTCGTGAAGAAGCCGGACACATCGCGGGTGACGCCGTCAACCTCGACGGTCACGTGACGATAGGAGGTCCCAACGGCTGCGGCAGCGGTGCCGGCTACCAGCAGGGCCGTCGCGGCTGCGACGGAAATGACGGTTGTACGGGAGGGCTGAACGCTCACGTGTCTCCAGACTTTGTAGGTTCCAATTCGAGGACCACATCTGCCCGCGTTCCGCAGGTTGCGGCAGGGGCGGGCGGGCAGGCCGAATCGGACTGACACTCCCACCGTAACCAATTTGTTACCGTTGCGCGACCACTTTGACGCAATTCACCACTCAGAGAACGCGCGCTAACAGCAAGCGCGGGAGTCGCGAATCAGCCGCGCTCAGGCGACATGAACGTTCACCAGGTGCCGTAAACCGCCTCGGTGTTATCCCGCAGCTGGTCGCAGGCCGCCGCCTCGCTGACGCCCCACTGATCCGCGATGAAACGCACCGTGTGCGCCATGACGTAGGAGGCGTTGGGGCAGCCCCGCCAGGGGACAGGAGTCAGGTAGGGGGCGTCGGTCTCCACGAGGACGAGCTCGCGCGGCAAGGCGGCGAGCGCGGCGCGCAAATCGGAGTTTGCCGGGTAGGTGACGGGGCCCGCGAAGGAGGCGTACCAGCCGCGCTCGGCGAGGCGCTCGGCCATTGCGGCATCCCCCGAATAGCAGTGGAACACGATGCGCTGATCGGCGCTGACGCACTCTTCCAGGATAACGAGGGTGTCCTCATGGGCGTCGCGGTCGTGGATCTGCAGGGGCAGTCCCGCGCGCTGCGCCATGTCGATGTGCGCGCGGAAGGATTCCTTTTGCGCCTGCCGACCGGGGTCTGCGGTGCGGAAGTAGTCCAGGCCGCTCTCCCCCACCGCGACGACCATCGGGTCGTTCAGGCGGGCCTCGACGGCGGCCAAGGCCTCGTCGAGGGGAACGTGGTAGTCGCGCACCTGTGGGACCAGACCGTCGGGCGAGGGATCGGCGCAGCCCGCGTGCAGGGCCGCGTCGTTGGGGTGGATCGCGATCGCGACACGCACGCCCTCGTGGGCCCTGGCCAGCTCGATCATCGGGTCGAAGTCGGGCAACTCGCAGGCGCTTGAAATCATCCTGGTCACGCCAACCTGGCGGGCACGCTCCAGCTGCTCGCCGAGGCTGAGCACCTCGCCCTCGCGCCGGGGAATCTGTCCGACGTGGGTGGGCAGGTGCGTGTGGTTATCCACCACGGGCGCCGCGAGGGGCGCGGGCACGTCGGGCCAGGGACGAGGCTTACGCGGGCTCATGGAAGAGTCGTGACCTTTCGACAGAGGCGAGGAAGGAGGCGGAGTTCACCGGGACAGCACAATGCCGCGGGAGACCTCGTCGACAGCCTCATCCCCGAGGAGCTGGCGCACGATCTCGAGGCCGAGCTCCAGGGAGGTGCCAGCCCCGCGGCTTGTCGTGATGAACTCGTCGACGACGACGGGGTTGTCGTGGGCGATCGCGCCGCCCTCGGCGATGGCCTTGATGAAGGCGGGGTTCGCGGTCGCGTGGCGACCGTCGAGGACGCCCAGCTCGGACAGGATCGAGGGGGCCGCGCAGATCGCTGCGATCGGCTGGGAGGCGTCGAAGCGGCGCAGCACTTCCGCCTGGATCGCGGGGGTGCCCTTCAGTCCCAGGGTACCGGGCATGCCGCCGGGCAGGAACAGGACGGTGTAGGCCGACAGGTCGACGTCTGCGAGCATGAGGTCCGCGACGACGCGGATGCCGTGGGAGCTGGTCACGTGGCGCGCATCGGTCACGGAGATCAGGTCGGCGCGCACGCCGGCGCGGTACAGGACGTCGGCGACGGCCAGGGCCTCGACCTCCTCGAAGCCGTCGGCCAGCATGATGGCCACGGTGGCATCGGTGGCAAGGTTCTCGGGAGTGGGCATGATTCCTCTTTCCTCACGGCTACTGAAACGAGCGTTGCGTCCAGGTTAGCGCAGCCGCGCGCGCCCCGTGAAAACACCACGGCCTCGCCCCAACAGGAGCGAGGCCGTGGATCGATGAGTCGGGGCGCTTACTCGGAGCGCAGGGCCTCGACCGGGTCCTGACGCGAGGCGCGCGACGCCGGGATGATGCCCGCGATGACGGTCAGGCCCACGGACACGGCGACGAGCGTCAGCGCGGTCAACGGCGAGAGCTGCGCGATGTTCTCCACGTTGAAGGAAGAGTAGGCGACGGCGTTGGCGATCGCGCACAGCCCGTAGGTCACGCCCACACCCATCAGGCCTGCCAAAAGGCCTTCGATGACGGTCTCCGCGTTGAAGACACGCGACACGTCGCCCTTCGACGCACCGATCGAGCGGAGGATGCCGATCTCCTTGCGGCGCTCGAGGACCGAAATGTAGGTGATGATCGCGATCATGATCGAGGAAACAATGAGAGAGATCGACACGAAGGCGATGAGCAGCCAGGAAATGATGTCGACGATCTTGGTCACCGAGCTCATCAGGGTTCCCATGATGTCGGAGTAGGTGATGACCTTATCGGTCGCACCGGCGGCCTTATGGTCGGCGTTGTAGGTGTCAAGGGCGGCCTTAACCTTGTCCTTGTCCGCGAAGGACTTGGGGTAAATCGAGATGTTCGACGGAGAAGCGATATCCGCCCACCCCAGGTTCTTCAGGTTCGTGTCCAGGGTCGGCACGTTCGTGGAGAACATGGTCGCCATGAGGGCCGCGAGGGACTTCTCGTCCACGTTGGACTGGAAGGCCTCGGCGAATGCCTGCGGGTCCATAGAGAAGGCGCTCGACATGTTGGTGGCGAACTGCTCCATGGTGGTGCCAATCTGTTGACCGATGGCGGTCGAGAGCTGCTCCATCATCTGAGTCATCGCGCTCGTCATGGCTTCCTGCATGACCTGCCCGATCACGGCGCTCACCCCCTGCGTGAGGGTACCGCCGAGCTGAGCGGCGATCTGGGTGGAGATCGCGTTCATGACCTGGGTGGAGATGTCGGTGCCGATCTGCGATAGGGCCGGGTCGTCCCCGAGAGCCTTCGCCAGATTCGCGGCGAGCTTGTCGGAGTCAACGACCTGGTCCGAAGAGACGGCCGCACGCAACTGCTCGAGGACCTCGGGCTGCGAGAAGTAGGCCGAGGCCAGGGTCGCGAAGTCGGTCGAGCCTCCCGCCTCGATCTGTTTCTGAGCATATTCCTGGAATCCCTGCGCGATCTGGGATGCCTGGGCGCTCAGGTACTCGCCGGCACCGTCCTTGACGGCCCCGTCGGCCAGCGCCGAACGGATGATCGTCTGGAAGTCCACGTTGGCCAGTTGCGGCAATTCCTTGCTCAGGTCGCCCAGGTCGAGGGAGGACAGGTCAAAGGCCATTCCCGATTGCGGACCCGACTGCGCGGCCAGCGCCGACAGGTCGATGGACGACAGGTCCATGCCCGACATGTCGAGGTTGGAGAAGTCGAGGCCGGACAGGTCCATGCCGGAAAAGTCCAAGCCCGACAGGTCCATCTGCATCTTCGAGGGGTCGATCTGGAACGCTGCTGAGAGCTTGGACTCGTCGACGGTGAACAGGGAGGACATGTCGAAGCCGCTCGATTGGCTCTTCTGGGTGTCCGCGAGTTCCTTGAAGGTCTTGCCCGTGAACACGTCGACCTCGGGCTTGGAGCGTTGAGCCTTGACGATGGGGCTGGCGGCCGCCTCCTCGATGATCTGATAGGTCATGGCGGGGGTGTAGGCGATCCCCTGCCGCAGGGCACCGCCCTTGTCGGAGTTCGGCTTCACGATGCCCGAGATGGTGAGCTGCTGGCCACCGTCCACGAGCTTCTTCATGTAATCCTTGTCGTTGGAACGATCGGTCCATACCTTGTAGGTGTCGTCCCACGTGTACCTGTCGAAGGCGCTGATGCGTCGGAAGGTGGTGCCCAGGATCATGGAGTAGTCGTAGGTCGCGGTGCTCGCACCGGACTGGACTCCCGACTGCGCTCCCGACTGCTTCTTCCCTCCGAGCGCGCCCTGGTAGTACTGGCGCATGAGCTGGTCGAACTCCTTGTGGTCTTTGAAGCCCAGCGTGTACTCGAAGAGGTTGGGAATGTTGCCGTCCTCGTCCAGGACGAGGACCACCTGGTTCGCACCCGTAGGCCATGAGCCCGCAACGACGTCGTAGGCGGAGGTGTACAGCGAGGAGGTAGCTGGCATCTGATAGAAGGCGTTGGTCTCCATCATTGACCCGAAGGAACCCGAGCCGAAACCGGCCTCCATCTGCTTCATCGACTGGTCGGGGCTAACCTGAACGGTCTCCTTGGAGGTGTCCGACTGGTAGATCTGGGGAACGAGGTCGTAGTCATATTCGACCGCGTTGACCATCGAATTGATGTCCCCGCCGTTGTTATCCAGGTAGGTCTTGAGGGAGGCCAGGTCATTCGTCTTGGCGTCGCGGATCGTGTCGGCGAAGGTGCGCATTTTAGAGACGCCGACCTGACCATCGGGCGCGGGGTTGGAGTCTTTCGAATCTGAGGCCGACACGGACAGCGCGGCCGTCATGTCGATGCCGGTCTTTTGAATCGTCAAGGGGTAGGACCCCAGTGTCTCCTCTTCGGTCTTGGCGATGTAGGCGTTCGTGCCGTTGGCCAGCGCCAGGATCGCAGCGATACCGATGATGCCGATGGACCCCGCGAAGGAGGTCATGAGGGTGCGCCCCTTCTTCGTCATGAGGTTGTTAAAGGACAGGGACATCGCCGTCAGGAATCCCATGGACGTGCGGCGCGCAGCCTTAGCCTCGCGGCGGTCCTTGGCTTCGGGCACAAAAGGATCAGAATCGGCGACGACGCAGCCGTCGGCCAGCTCGACGATACGGGTCGCGTACTGGTGGGCCAACTCGGGGTTGTGGGTGACCATGATGACGAGGCGGTCGCGGGCAACGTCGCGCAGCAGGTCCATGACCTGAACGCTGGTCTTGGAGTCCAGGGCGCCGGTGGGTTCGTCGGCGAGCAGGATCTCGGGGTCGTTGATGAGGGCGCGCGCGATGGCGACGCGCTGCATCTGGCCGCCCGACATCTGCGAGGGCTTCTTGTTCACGTGCTCCTTCAGGCCCACCCGTTCGAGGGCGTCGAGGGCTCGCCGGCGTCGCTCGGAGCGGGACACGCCCGACAGGGTCAGGGCCAGCTCGACGTTGGCGAGCACGCTCTGGTGGGGGATCAGGTTGTAGGCCTGGAACACGAAGCCGATGCGATTGTTTCGGTAGGCATCCCAGTCGCGGGCCTTGTAGTTCTTCGTCGAAATGCCGTCGATGACGAGGTCGCCGCTCTGGAATCGGTCGAGGCCGCCGATGACGTTAAGCATCGTCGTCTTGCCGGAGCCGGACTGGCCCAGCACGGCCACAAACTCGTTGTCGCGGAACGCCACGGAGACCTTGTTGAGCGCCACCTGGACCAGGCTCGCTGTCTGATAGGCCTTGACGATCTCCTTGAGTTCAAGCACGTTTCATCCTCACATCTACTGTTGGAACCCCTTCAAGTCTAGGCGAGCGGGAACACTCCCTGACCGTAGATGTTCACTGAATGTCCCCTGATCGCACCCTGACGCACCCCTGATTCCCCACCTCACGGGTCAGCCGACAGGCCCAAAACCCGCCTCCGCCTCGCTCATCGGAAGGCGAGCCGAAGGGGCGAGGGTGAGCGGGTAGACTGACCGCATGACCGACCTCACCCAGATCGCAGTGCCCAACGAGGGACCGATTCGCGACAAGATCGAGGAGATCTACGAGCGCTCCTTCCCGCCCGAGGAACAGATCACGATGCGCGATCTCCTGCGAGCCGCCCGCAAGCCCGAGGTGTCCTTCGACGCGTGGGTCGACCAGTCTCACCCGGCGGGCGAGGACGGGGCCGCAGGCGTGGTCGCCCTGACGTTTTCCTTCGTGTTCCCCGACCTGTTCTACCTGGGCTTCCTCGCGGTGGACGGGTCCGCGCGCAGCGCCGGCTACGGCTCGCGCATCCTCACCCACTTCCGCGAGCGCCACGGCGACGTGCCGCAGCTGCTCGAAATCGAGCCTCTCGAGCGCGAGGCCGGCAACTACCAGCAGCGCGTGCGACGGCTCGCGTTCTACGAACGCAACGGTTTTACGGTGACGAACATGATCACCCACGAGGCCGACCAGACCTACCGGGTCCTCGCGCGCGACGGCATCGTGGCGCCGCAGCGCCTGGAGGAGGCGCTCAACTCCGTGACAGACGACCCCGCCTACTTCTCGCGGGTGACGACGGACTGACGCCCTGTGCGCCTCTCTCGGGCAGCTCCCCTCACCGGTTGCAACCCGATTCTATGCGGCCACCTCGAAGCGGCTGACTCTCAGCGACTGACTCCAACAATCGGGTTCAGTGGTCGGTACCGTGGCTGGAAACCAGGAGGATTTCCTCGTTGTCGAGGCGGGCGAGCGCGCCCTCGAGTGCCGCCGACGAGAAGATGCCCTCGTCGCGGGCCTGTAGGAGGGCGTCGCGCTGGGCGTGGATGGCCTCCAGCGCCAGTTCACGGATCTGGTCGCGCGTGAAGGAACGCTCAACCTCTTCCTCGCTCATATCGACGGTGCCGTGGTCGTCGTCGGTGACATCGCCGGTACGTTCAGCGGACGCAGAGGTGGCCGGCTCGGCGGCAGCCTCGCTCCACGTGTCGTCGGCGCACTCGGGGCACAGGCCGTCGCGGGTCGCTCCCAACTGCATGGAGGCGTCCTGGAGGATGTCGGTGAGGACGCGATCGGCCGTGCGGGCAATACGAGCACCTGCGGCCTCGTCGTCGGCGACCGCGTGCCCCATCCTGGACAGCGTGCGCGAGACGCCGGCAGACAGCAGGGTCTTGCCGTCGACCTCGTGAATCGCCTGAGCGAGGGCAGTGTCCACCAGCACGGAACCCATCACCTTCAGAAGTTTGGCGCGTTCTTCTTCGGAGATGTCACCGGAGGCCATCTGGGGTTTGACGATGCGGATAAGCCCGGGGAGGGTGAGTCCCTGGATGACGAGGGCTCCCGCAGCGATGAACAGGGCGATCGTGAGCAGGAGCGCACGCATCGGAGCATGCGTCGAGATTGTCTGCGCAGCCGCCAGGGTGATGGCACCGCGCATGCCCGCCCAGACGATGACGCTGCCTTCGCGCGGACCCAGCGGCTCGTTCTCGAAGTAATCCAGGTCAGATCCGCGCATAGCGTTGCGTCGCGCGCGCCGCTTGAGGCGACGACGGTAGTGGTTAAGCGCGTCTTCCCAGTGTTCGGGGCTCAGGTCGCGGGCCTCGAGCATGTCGGCGTCGACCTCGCTCGCCTTGTGCATGCGCTTCTCGAAGCGATCGATGCGCGCGGTCTCGGCCTCATAACGCCGCTGTCGGCGCTTGTGCCGGTGGTCCAACCAGGTGAACATCAACGCGATGAAGACGGCTCGAATGACCATGATGAGCGCGCCGAGGGTGACGGCGAGGAACGCGGCGAAGGCCAGGCCTCCGGAGAACGCGGCGGTCTCCTCGACGATGCCGAAGGCCTGCAGGCCCATCGCTAGGAAAATCCCGCTCTCCAGGACGAGGGTCATGGTCTGCCAGTTCTGCTGGGAGAAACGCCTGTTGGTCGCAGAGATAACGGCGGCGCGGCGACGCGAGACAACCAGGCCGGCGACGACGGCGGCGACGAGGCCGGAGCCTCCCAGGTGCTCGGCGGGGATCGAGGCGATGAAGGGCATCGTGAAGGAGAACACCGTGTCCGCCGAAGGCTCCTTGATGAGGGCGCGCAGGCGCACGCCGACCTCGCCGACGACCCATCCGATGCCGGCAGCGATACCGAGGGCGATGGCCACCTTGCCGATGAGCAAGCCCGGATTGAGGGCGTGTTCGTCGGCAGCCAGACCGGCGCTCATCGCGGCGGAGAGAAGGACCAGCGAGGTCGCGTCGTTGAAGAGGCCCTCGCCTTCGAGCACAGTGATGATGCGGTGGGAGACACCGGAGCGTTTCGCGATCGAGACGGCGACCGCATCTGTCGGCGACAGCACAGCCCCCAGGGCGACGCCCCAGGGCAGCGAGATCGCCGGAACCAGCCAGTTGATAACGAAGCCAACCGCGAAGGCGGAGAGGAACACGAGGGGGATCGCGAGCATCGCGACGGCGTGCATCTCGCGACGGAAGTCCATGGTCGGCATACGCACTGCGGCCGAGAACAGGAGCGGCGGCAGCACGACCTCAAGGATAAGATGCGGCTCGATCTCGATGGCGCCTACCTGCGGCAAGAAGCCAATCGCCAGGCCGATAACCAGCAGAATCAGCGGCGACGCCACGCCCACCTTGGGGGCGATGAATTGGCAGGCCACAATGATGAGCATTCCGGCCACGGCAATAAGAAGGGGGTCCACAGGTCAATTGTATTGCGAGCAACCCCACCAGCGCCGTTGCCATCTCACTACAGCGGCTACGCGCGCCGCGAACTCGCGCGGCGCGCCACGCCCCACCCACCTGCCTTCCACACCGGCCTCGAATGTCAAACAGATCCACACGAGCAGAGCACGCGCTACCATTACCCCATAGGTTCAAGGAGGTTCTCATGACTACTTACGACCACTCGTCGGGATACACCTACGGCACCGATGCCGTTCCCACGTCCCCGCTCACACTCGAGGATCTACGCCAGATCGAGGCCGCGGCGCACGTCCAGCCCGGTGACGCTGAGCTGCTCTCACGAGCAGAACCCATCCTGGCGCCGCATGCTATGGAAATGGTCGACACATGGCGCGGAATTCTGGCTCAGAAGACGTATCTGGCAGCCCATTCCGCGCACCCGGATGGACAGCCGAACCCCGAGTACGCGCAGGCGTCAAAGCCGCGCTTCGCCCAGTGGATCATCGACATGTGCACGCGCGAGCGTGACCAGGCGTGGTTGGACTACCAGTACCTGATCGGCGCACGGCACATGTCCGCGGCGAAGAACGCGGCGGATGGGGCGGACTCGACGCCATTCGTGCCACTGCGCTACGTGCTCGCATTCATCGCGCCCACTGTGGAGGTCGGTCACCGTCTCCTCGCGGAGGGCTTCGAGGGTGACGAACTGAGCGCCGTCCGTGATGCCTGGACTCGCGCTGTGACTGTCGCCGTGACAGTGTGGGCGTATGCCTACCGAGAGCACCCCGAGCAGTTCTGATCCGGCACTCGCCACCTACGACTCCCCCATCGGTCGCCTCATGCTGGCCGCGCGGGGCGGTGCGCTCATCGGCTTGTGGGTGGCCGGGCAGCGTTTCTTCGGCTCCCCCTACGGCATCGACGAGGCCGTGGCGCGCTCCGCGCTCGACCTAACCTCGCCCGTTTCCCGGGATGTTATCCTCGCCGAGGCCGGGTGGGACGAGGCCGACGCGCACGCTCTGAGCGCGGCGGCGGCGTGGCTCGACGGATACTTCGCGGGCGAGGCCCCCTCCCCCGCTTGCGTTCCCCTCGCGCCCGAAGGCACGGACTTCCAGAGGCACGTGTGGGAGGCGATGGACGCAATCCCCTACGGCGCGACGCACACGTACGGGCACCTCGCGGCCACGCTGCGGGACGCAGGCGTGCCCGCGTCGGCCCAGGCGATAGGCGGAGCGGTG
>ERZ773062.924-NODE-924-length-13378-cov-11.068978_pt1 | contig 13378 bp, 12 predicted proteins | sample MGYA00580626_ERZ773062 | MGnify/ENA primary metagenome ERZ773062 (study PRJEB29015, sample SAMEA2738003) | human oral metagenome | biome: human oral; feature: human-associated habitat; material: dental | place: China | collected 2058 ...
AGAGAATTTCTCCTGAAATCTTTCCATCCAATTTTTCCGTACGTTCATCTTTGATAACAAGTTTTTTTCTATTTTTCATCTTCTTCCTCCCAAAATAGTTGGTCTAACGTTTTGCCTAAGCATCTGCAAATGGACTGGCAAAGAGAGAGACTAGGATTATATTTCCCTGCTTCTATCAAGCCGATCGTCTGCCTCGTAACACCCACAGCTTCTGCTAAGTCACCTTGAGTCATATCAAGCTCCACTCGAGCTAGCTTTAATTTTAAATTCTTAGCCACTTGATACCTCCTTTAAAATTTTAAAAAGTTGCGCTTCTTTTCTTAACTATATTATATCATATATTTTACATTGTGCAATATATATCTTACATTTTGTGCGATTTTTTTAACAAAAAAATCTCTACCACCTACATGATAGAGAGTTCTATACTTACAAATTTTTTTGATAATAATGTCTTTGTCCAGTGTAGGGATAATCCTTCAATGTAAAGACTTCCTTATAGCCCTGCTTTTGATAAAAGGCTGGCGCTTGAAACTGATAGGTATTCACAAAAACGAAGCGACAGTTTCTCTTTTTAGCTTCACTCTCTGCTTGCTGCAATAGTTGGGAGCCAATTCCTTGTCCTCGCAAGTCCTCCTTCACAAACAAATACTCAATTTCTAACCAATTCCCGAAAGTCTCTGCTACTAAACCAGCCATGATTTCACCGCTGTCATCTTCGATATAAAGGTTTAGTGGCTCACTTTCAGCAGCTTCTCTTTTTGAACGATTATAGGAGCGAATCAAGTCTCTTATTACTTGCGATTTCTGAGACTCTATATTTTCCAATCTTACCTGCATCCAAACCTCCTCGAAGATACTTATAGCTCGATTATAGCCCTATTTCCAAGGCCTGTCAAACTAGAAAACTCACCAACCTGTGTTGATGAGTTTCTGACTTATTTTCTAAACTTCCATTGGCTGTAAATACCAAAAGCGATAATCCAGATAGCTGAACCTCTAGCTCCCATTACAGTTGATTCTTGTAAAAAGAGAGTTCCGAATACAAAGATGAAGAAGAGCATAGTCAGAGGATTTAGCAAGCGATATTGGGGCATGAGATAGCCATCTGCCATAAAGTCTTTTGACTTGCGATACTTAAGATGGGCCACCATGATCAAGATGTAGATGGCGATATAAACACCTGATGAAGAAGCCGTAATCAAAGCAAAGGCATCTGATACGCCAGGAAGTACATTGATGAAGGCAGCAAAACCAATCAATACCGCAGAAGCAATGATAGCATTCTGAGGAACGTTGTGGCGTGAAAGTGTATCTGCCTTAATAGCTTTCAAGAAACGATTTGGTGAATCATGTGCAATCTGATACAAGTGTCGACCTGTAGAATATAGGGTTGAATTCAAGGCTGACGCAGCGGATGTCAAGACAACAAAGTTAATCAAGGCCGCCGCCCACTTAAGACCAACAAGTTCAAATACCGTTACAAATGGTGAATCCGTCGCAGAAAGCTCACGCCAAGGAATAATAGACATGATTGCAAGCAAAGCCCCACCGTAGAAGAAGATAATTCGCAAAGGAATTTCCTTAACCGCCTTGGGCAAGACTTTTCGAGGATCTTTGGTTTCAGATGTTGTAACGCCGATAAATTCAATCATCAAGTAAGCAAAGAAAACCATTTGAAAGGCCATGACAAAGTTCATTCCTCCATTTGGGAAAAGGGAGAATTGCTCACTAATATTGGTGAGACTTGCTGATCCATAAGGAGTTTCAAAGCCAGTCAAGACCATAAAAATACCCGTCGCAATCATGGCAAGAATAGCAACGATTTTAATCATGGCAAACCAAAATTCCACTTCACCAAATATTTTAACTGCAATCAGATTGACCAATCCTAAAATTGTTAAAAAGACAACCTGAATCAACCAAGATGGCCAAGACGGAAACCAAAACTGAACATAGTGAGCGATTGCTGTAATCTCAGCCATACCAATAAAGACTACTGATAACCAATAAGACCAAACCGAGAAATAGCCCCAGCCCTTTCCAAGATAGCGCGTAATAAAATTGATAAAGGTGTGTTGCTCTGGGTCCTGGTACAACATTTCTCCAATAGCACGCATCATGAGATACATGAAGCCACCTGTAATCATATAGACCAAGACAATCGAAGGTCCTGTTAAACTAATAGACCGACCAGCCCCAAGAAATAATCCCGTACCAATCGTTCCTGCAATGGCCATAACCTGAACATGGCGATTGGTTAGGCCACGTTCCATTTTACTTTTCTTTTTGTGCTTTTTTTCTGAATTCATCTAGTCTCCTTAAGTTTTTAAAAAATAAGAAAAGGAGTGATAGAAAACGCTTTCCCTGAATCCCACTCCTTCTTTTTATCCTATTAAGCGGTTTTTTCAACCTTTAAGATTTTAACATCATAGCTTCCAGCAGGTGTTTCGATTGTAACAACATCACCTTTTTTCTTACCGATCAATGCTTGACCAATTGGGCTTTCATTTGACACTTTTCCTGCAAAAGCATCTGCTCCAGCTGAACCAACGATAATGTATACTTCCTTTTCGTCTTCTCCAACTTCTTGGATTGTTACAGTTTTTCCGATAGCAACTTCATTTTTTGCAACGGCATCGCTGTTAACGATTTCTGCGTAACGAATCTTAGTTTCTAGACTTGAGATTTGTCCCTCAACGAAGGCTTGCTCATCCTTAGCTGCTTCATACTCACTGTTCTCTGACAAATCACCATATGAACGAGCAATCTTGATACGTTCTACAACTTCTGGACGACGTACTAGTTTCAATTCTTCTAATTCTTTTTCGAGTTTTTCCTTTTCTTCCAAGGTCATTGGATATGTTTTTTCTACCATTTTTCTCAACTTTCTTTTGATTTAATTAATAAATATATGCTTTAAAGCAAAATTATGTGGAAAACCACATAATTTTAGTTTGTGCTATTTGATTGAGGTAATTTACTATTGATATGTTCTTGAACATTACGATCATGTTCTTCTAGTGTTGTTGCATAGTAAACTTTACCATCTTGAACATTGGCTACAAAATAGAGATATTCACTCTTAGTCTGATTGATACTTGATTCGATAGCATCCAAGCTTGGGCTATCAACTGGTCCAGGCATTAGACCTACTTTTGTATAGACATTGTATGGTGAATCAATAGATGTATCAATGGCTGCATCATCAGAAAGACTGATGTTTTGACCAAGTTTGCCTTCTGCATAAAGGATAGCAATATTACTTTGAAGTGGCATACCCAAGTTCAAACGATTATAGAAGATTCCTGCAATCAGCTTACGATCTTCTGTTTTTGCCCCTTCTTTCTCAACAAGTGATGCAATTGTTAAGAGCTCATTTACGGTCAAGTTCTTTTCTTTGATCGCAGCATAGTGTGAAGAAAGGTTCTTATCCATAGCTGCAAGCATTGAATCAATTAAACTTTCAACAGTTGTACTTTCTTTGATCGTATAAGTCGCAGGGAAAAGATAACCTTCTAAACGGTAACGAACACCACTATCTTTTGCTGGCAAGCTTCCAAGCAAGTTTGGATATTTGGCAACCTCTTGAGCAATAAAGGTCTCATCTTGAACCTTAGCCAAGAATGCTTCCGCTGTCAAAGGCTCCTTAAAGTCACCTTGAAGCTGGCCAACAGTTTGAGCAATTTGTTCCAAAGTATAGCCTTCAGGAATAGTCAAGTCTGCAAGAGCAACTTCCTGAGGTTCAGGTGTACCACCCTTTTGCAACTCTTTAATGACATCTTCAACACTCATACTCTTTTGCAAGTTGTAATAACCAGACTTCAATCCAGTGTAGTTTTTATACTTGGCATAAAGCGTAAAGACCAAACCATTCTTAATAACACCAGATTTTTCCAAAACTGAGCCAATTTCTTGAGTATTAGCACCATCTGGAATCTGAACTGACATATATTGTTTAGAACTTGGATCTACTGGTTGTAGAGCTGATTCAGCATAGCGAAGGCCAAAGAATCCACCAGCACCAATTAGAATCAATAATACCAAAACTGTTACTAAAAATCCTTTTAAGCGGGATTTCTTCTTTTTCTTTACTGGTTTCACAGTCTCTCTCCGACTTCTTCTAGGAAGGTCTGCTTTTTCAGTAGCTTCTTGACTTGTCAATTCTTCCTTGTGTGACGCAAGGTTTACTGTTTCTTTTTCTGGAACAGTATCAAATGCACGATAAGAAACTGAAACTCTAGTTGGAATTGAATGTTTTTCTTCTATTTCCGGAATTGATTGAGATGACTCAACTACTTCTTCTTGTACTGCTTCTGGAATTTCTTCTTGTACTTCCTCTGCAGCTTCTTCTGGAACTTCTTCTACAAGAACAGGACGCTCAGGAACAGTTGGGGCATTATCAATCAATTGATCAACAGCTGCAACTGATTTTGCAATCAACTCCTCTTCCGAAATACTTGGTTCCTTTTTTTCTGAAGTTGCTTCAGAAGATTTTGCTAAAGTTGAAAAAAGGTCATCCGTTTGTTCAACTTCATTTGCCTCTTTTTTTAGTCGTTCTAAATCTCGCAAAATTTGCTCTTTAAAACTCAACTTTTCTTCATTTGAATTTTCGCTCAAAGGTATTTACCTCCTTGTTGATAATCCTTAATATTATATCTTAAAAACTAAAGAAAAGCAACCTTAGAAGCCTTTCTACTCACTAATTCTTGTTTTCCCAGACCATATCATACCATTCTTCTCCCGCAAATTTGGACTTAGACTTTCCTTCATTGACAAAGCCATGCTTCTCATAGTATTCAATAAGGTAGTCATGACAGGTCAGATTGATCCCCTCTCGTTCATGCTTAAGAGCCACTTCTTTCAATGCGATCAGGAGTTTTTTTCCTAGTCCTAGAGATTGAGCTTTTTTTGCTATAGAAAGACAAGTCACAGATATATATCCGCCTTCCTTATGACTGTGGTCTTCTATTTCTTCAGTGAAAGAATGGTCTTGTAAATAACGATGAGGGACTACTGGTCCTTCGATATAACCGAGTATCTCTCCCTCTTTTTCAGCCACTAGAAAGCTCGTTTTTATTTCCTTTAAATGTGCTTCAAAGACAGATCGAGGTATGGCTTCTTCAATAGAAAAATTTTCTAGTTCAATCTCTAAAATACGGTCTAAATCACTCAGTCTAGCTTGTCGAATAATCATAGTTCCTCCTGATAAAAGGGATTCTTCCAGCACATGAGAAAATTAGCTTCATTTCCGACTCCCAGATCTACTATTCCTTGCTCTATAAATTCATTCATCTCAAAATAAGACAGCAATTCATCTTTACAGACCAGATAAATAGCTGGACTATTTTGTTGAAGAGCAACTTGTTTCATGGCTGCAAGCAACAAGGTTCCAAATCCTTGCCCTTGATAATTCGGATGAACAGATAAAGCATCAATCACAAGATTTCCATTACTAATTGCTTCTCCATCTGCCGTCTCTGCTATCCATCTACTTACTGAGGACGTAGCAAAATCTGTCGCTAAAATATAAGCAATCACCTGATCATCCAAACTAGCTAAGAGAAACGTATCCGCAAAATTACGGATACGTTCTTCTATTATTTCTCTATTAAATGTTTCTTGGAAGTTTTGGGTACTCTCCTGTATCAAGCAAACCTGCTCGATATCAGATTGCTGAGCTTCCCTTATTTTAATTGGAAATTCCATGGTTTTCCTTACTGAACATTACTTGTCAAATTTGACAAGAGACGTTCGAATGAGTATTCATATGATTGAATGTCACCCGCTCCCATAAAGACGTAAACAGCATTGTCATGGTCTAGGAGAGGAGATACATTTTCAACAGTGATGACCTGATGTTTTTTATGAATCTTGGCTGCTAAATCTTCAACCTTCACATCACCATGGTCAACTTCACGAGCAGAACCATAGATCTGTGCTAAGTAAACTGCATCAGCCTGATTCAAGGCTTGTGCAAAATCATCCAACAAAGCAATCGTACGAGTAAAGGTATGCGGTTGGAAAATAGCAACGATTTCCTTGCTTGGGTATTTTTGACGTGCAGCATCTAGAGTTGCAATAATTTCAGTTGGATGATGCGCAAAATCATCGATAATGACTGTATCGTTAACAATCTTCTCGGTAAAGCGACGCTTAACGCCTCCAAAAGTATTCAAGTGTTCACGCACCAAATCCAAGTCAAAGCCCGCAGTATAAAGCAAACCAATTACTGCTGTTGCATTCATGATGTTATGGCGACCAAAAGTTGGAATGTGGAATTGACCCAACTCTTGACCACGGAAGTGAACTGTGAAAGTTGAACCAGTTGTTGAACGAAGCAAATCGCTAGCTACAAAGTCATTGTTGTCTGCTTCAAAACCGTAATAATAGATTGGGGCATTTGCCGTAATCTTACGCAACTCAGCATCTTCACCGTAGACAAACAAACCTTTGGTGATTTGTTTAGCATAATCATTGAAGGCGTTGAAGACATCCTCTAAGCTTGTGAAATAGTCAGGATGGTCAAAGTCGATATTAGTAATAATAGAGTATTCTGGGTGATATGGCATGAAATGACGTTCGTACTCGTCTGATTCGAAGACAAAATACTTAGCATTTTCAGAACCACGACCTGTACCATCTCCGATTAGATAGCTTGTATCAGTGATGTGTGACAAAACATGAGAAAGCATCCCAGTTGTTGAGGTCTTACCGTGTGCTCCGGCAACACCCATGCTGATAAAGTCACGCATAAAGCTACCAAGAAACTCATGATAACGTTTATAGCTTAGTCCATTCTTATCTGCATAGGCAATTTCAACGTTGTTATCTGGTCGAAAGGCGTTCCCAGCAATGATTTCTAAATCCCCTTGAAGATTCTTCTCATCAAAAGGCAAAATTTTGATCCCTGCTTGCTCTAAGCCTCTTTGTGTAAAGTAGTATTTCTCTACATCAGATCCTTGGACCTTATGCCCCATTTGGTGCAACATTAAGGCCAAGGCACTCATCCCTGATCCTTTAATTCCGATAAAATGATAGGTTTTTGCCATCTTTTTCCCCTTTACTCTGTCATATTTGTCAAGTTCAACTCTTGAGCAATTTTACGTTCTTTTTCTGATTGATTTTCTTTTTTGTTATAAATTTGGCTTTTCTTTAAAAAATCATAATTATTTTTCTTTGGTCCAAGATGCTCTTCTTTGCTTGTCTCCTGCGTCTGTGGAGCCATTTCAGCCAAAATATAATGCTTCTGAGTTAGTTTGTCACTAAATTTTGCTAGCTCCCCAGGATTTTCCTTTTGGAAAGGAGCTGTTGGCTGATTTGCCTGTTTTACTACATTGTTTGAAGGTTTATAACGTTTCGTAAAACTAACATCTTGAGTCAAATATTTTGCTGAACGTTTCCGTTTCAAATCAGCTCTTGCTTCCTCACGAGCAAGTTCAGCATAGGATTTTTCCTTCTTTTCAGGTAGCTTATCTGATGCTTGAACCAGTGGCTTTTTTTCGGTAGTAATTGGTGACCATTCCAAGTAGTTTTTGTCCTGGTAATCTCCCTTGATATTACTAATGAGATCCGACTCATCATATAAATCCATAAATGGCATCTCTGTCAGCATAATCTCATCATCTGACACTATTGGAAATCGTACTTGTTTCATTTTTATTCCCTTTCAATACTCCATTATAACGTAAAGTCTTGATTTTTCAAGTCTTGGCTTCAGAAATTCCTAATATTTCTTGAATTTCAGTAAGTGTGAGACTTCCACGAGACTCTGTTCCATCCAACACTTCTGAGACCAGATTCTTTTTCTGTTCCTGCAACTCTTGAATCTTCTCCTCGATTGTGCCTCTAGTTACCAGACGATATACCTCGACGGCTTGCTCTTGTCCCATTCGATGAGCCCTACCAATTGCCTGTGATTCGACAGCTGGATTCCACCATAAATCTACCAGAATAACTGTATCTGCACCAGTAAGATTGAGACCAACTCCACCAGCTTTTAGAGAAATCAAAAACACATCGCGCTCACCTTGGTTAAAAGCCTTGGTCATTTCTTGACGCTCCTGAGATGGTGTAGAGCCAGTAATCTTAAAGGAAGTTAAGCCAAGCTGAAGCAACTCCTTTTCGATGCGATCAAGCATTCCCCTAAATTGAGAGAAGATGAGTACACGATGATTTCCCTCAGCAATTTGACTTAGTAGATCTCGTAAACTATCAAGCTTCCCGCTATCTCCCTTATAATCTTCCATAAATAGAGCTGGAGTATCACAAATCTGACGAAGACGCATGAGTCCGGTTAAAATTTCAACTCGATTTCGTTGAAATTCTGCATCGGTCACTTGTCCCAAACGCTCTTGCATCTGTTGAAGTTGAGCTAGATAGATAGCTTTTTGCTGGTCCTCCAGTTCATTTTTATAAACAACTTCTATCAGATCAGGTAACTCTGTAAGAACATCCTCTTTTTTTCGACGCATGACAAATGGTTTGATAAACTGTGCCACTCTCTCAGCAGGCAATTTCATAAAGTCTTTTTTTGCTGGCAAAAGTCCTGGCAATACAATCTGAAAGATAGACCATAATTCCCCTAGATTATTTTCAATTGGTGTTCCGGAAAGAGCAAAAACTGATGGAACCACAAACTTTCTCAAAATCTTAGCAATTTTGGTTTGGGCATTTTTCATCACTTGGGCTTCATCTAGAAATAGAAAATCAAAAGATAAATTTCGATAGATTTCACTATCCTGACGAAAAGTGGCATAACTGGTCACATAGACCTGATGTTTTTCTGCTAAAATAGTCTCGCGATAAGGTTTCAATCCATGTACGACAGCCACATCCAAATTCGGTGCAAATTTTTTAAATTCATCAGCCCAATTATAGATGAGACCAGATGGAGCAAGAATCAAGACACGGCTATTCTCCTGAAGTTGGCTACTTAAAAAAGCGATGGCTTGTAAGGTTTTTCCAAGTCCCATATCATCAGCTAAAATTCCACCAAATCCATAATGGTCTAACATCTGAAGCCATTGAATCCCTTTTCTCTGATAATCTCTGAGCTGGGCTCGAATATCTAGGGACTTAATTGGAAAATCCTCTGGATGCGTTAAATGATGCGCCAAATGACGAAATTCAGCAGTAAAAGTAACTTGGTCCTGGTCCTTAAACAGATGAGATAAGGTATAAGCTAAAGACTTGCGAGCCTGGAAAGTAGCACTCTCTATCTCATCAATTCCTAATTCCTCTAAATCTTGTCGAATACGTTTGGTCTGTTCATCGAAATAATAGACCTGATCAGACGAGCTAATATAATAATCCTGCTTGGCAACGAGAGCCTTCATAGCTCGATTGATTTCTTCTTGATCAATATCCTGAAAATCAAATTGAATCTCTAAAAGACTTCCCTTGGATGAGATATGAATTTGAGGTTTCTGAATCTGATAAAGATCTTGCATGCTCTCTGAAATCTTTAATTCTCCAAGTGCTGAAAAGGCTGGTAATACTTCCTGAAAGAATGTATGGACTGCTTCAGCTTTCAAACTTTGACGCCACGATTGAAATTCCGCTTCAAACCCAGCAGATAAGGCCAACTGAAAAATCTGTTTTTCCAATTGAATGTCACTAGCAAAAGGAAGTTTCTCTAGTTCATTACGATTGGCTACTAGGCAAGTTTCATATTGAAATTGCATATCTAATCGAATAGAACCATCCTCTTCACGATCCATGTAAAAAGACGGACGGAAGGATTGGATTTGTAGTGAATCAGGAGCCTCTACTTTTCCTATGCATTTAAACTGTGACAAGGTCGAAGCTAAAAGATTTCGATCACGAGTGTCAAATTGTAAAATCTTTTTGCCGCTATTGTCCAAAGGCACTTTTCTTAATCTATCTAACAAGCCAGCCTGTTCTTTTGACAAGAGATAAAAAGTTCCTTTTGAAAATAGTACTTGTCCTCTATAAAAGAAATTGATTCCTGCCCGTTCAAAGATTTCCATCTCATAATAGTTAGATTTTTCTTCAATCCCAAAGGAAAACAAGCCTGCTTGACCATCAAAATCTTGGAAAAGGAGCTCAGGATAGTTTGAAAGCTGATGATCAAATTGAAACACATCTAAGCCCATCAAGAGACTAACTCCTTGCTCAAAAAGAGCCTTAGGGAAATAGAGGTGTCGTCCTTGATTTGGGAAAAAAATAGTGTACTCAACCTTCTCTTCAACCAAACCTAGTAAGAAATTCAAGACTTCCTGGCTGCTTTTATCAAAGTGCTCAAATCTTAAAGAAGACTCGTAACTTTTTCCTATCATGTAGGGTTTGGCAAACTCTATGATTTTTAAGAAAAGAGGGATATCCCTAATCACATAAAACTTGTTTTGCTGAGAAAGACCAATTCTTAAAGTCCAGATAATGCGATTGGTTCCTGCTTCCACCTGCCCCTGAGCAGAAAGCTGATATTTGTCAGTCTGACGCGGAACTTGGATAGACTTCAAGAATTCTCCTCCGAAAGTCACCTGTGTCTCAACAGTCTCCTTCTCTTCCTGATTAGCCTCCAGATTGAGTAAGATTTCTTGTCCTAGTTGATCATTTTTCAAGTAATATTCTAGAGCTGCTAAATGAACACAGTAACCTCTTTTTTTGAAAAAATCACATGCACAAAAAATCAAATCATCGTCTAAACTATAACGAATTTCTTCTTCCGCTACACGCGCATAGATGCGATGGTCTTGTTCTTTAATGATTTCAATCTGACCAGTTTCATAGAGTTCCACCCCCTCCATTCGAAGCTTTCCTGGAATCAATTTAGCCATAATTTCCCCTTTACTTTATCTCTTAATTATACCATATTCTCGCCTATGAAAATAGCCTTCTAGGAAGACTTTTCTCCTAAAAGGCTAGTTTTTAAAGATTTGAAAAAGTGGCAATGATTCGTTGGCAGACTTCTTCCAAAATAGATGTCGGCATGGCTACATTTAAGCGAGCGTGAAGGGCTCCTTCTTCACCAAAGTCCAAACCTCTGTTCAGGATAACTTTGGCTTTGTCTCTTAAAAGCTTTCTTAGCTCTTCATCGCTAATATCATAGGCTGAAAAATCAAGCCAAATGAGATAGGTCCCTTGAGGTTTCATGACCTTGATTTTAGTTTCTTTGCCAAATACATCCACTACATAATTGATGTGTTTCTCAATCAGTTCTTTGAGTTCTGTCAACCAATCTTTACCATATCGATAGGCAGCTTCTGTTGCCAAATATCCCAAACCTGAGATTTCATGTTGATTATTAGCCAGCTGGCGCTTTTGGAAAGCAAGTCTCAACTTAGGATTTTCGATAATAGCGTAGGAATTTTTCGTTCCGGCAATGTTAAAGGTCTTGGTAGCACTGCTTAAAATCAGTGAAAATTCTTTAAAATCTTCATTTACTGTATTAAATGACTGATGTTTAAGTCCAAACAAGGCCAAATCTTGGTGAATCTCATCAGATACCAGCAAGACTCCATGTTTTTGACAAAGTTGTCCAATCTTCTCTAAGACTTCCTTTTCCCAAACGCGTCCACCAGGATTATGAGGATTGCAGAGAACGTAGAGTTTCACATCTTCTTCGACAAAGTCTTTCTCCAATTGATCAAAGTCAATCTCAAAAAGTCCATCTTTTTCTACTAGAGAATTGGTGATTAATCGACGATTGTTGAGCTTAATGCTTCGAGCAAAAGGAGGATAAACCGGGGTGTTAATCAGAACCGCTTCACCTTCTTTGGTAAAGGCCTGAATGGCTGTTGAAATAGCTGGCACTACCCCTTCTATAAAGATGAGAGCATTCTTTTCAAAGCGATAACTATGGTGTTTTTCCTCCCAATTTTGAACGGCTTCAATCAAGCCATCACTAGCATAGGTATAGCCATAGACTAATTGCTCAGCATAGTCATGGACAGTCTGACGAATCTCAGGTAAGACTTCAAAATCCATATCAGCAATCCAGGCTGGCAATACTTGACGGTCAGTCTCTGCTTCTTTCCATTTGTAGGTATGATGTCCAAAACGATTGGGCAAAGTCGTAAAATCATATTTTCCCATAGTCTTATCCTTCCAAAGCTTGACGCAAATCTTCAATCAAGTCCCTTGCATCCTCAATACCAATAGACAAGCGTAAAAGATCATCGGTCAGTCCATAAGAATGACGAACCTCTGCAGGAATGTCTGCATGGGTTTGAGTGGTTGGGTAGGTAATCAGACTTTCAACACCACCCAGACTTTCAGCAAAAGAGAATACTTTCAAAGTGTTTAAGATATGAGGGATACGCTTCTCATCTGCTACTTTAAAGGAAATCATTCCCCCACGCCCTGTATACAAGACTTCTTTGACAGCAGGTGATTGTTCCAAAAAGGCTACAATCTCTTGAGCATTAGCTGTTGAGCGCTCCATACGAAGTGACAAGGTTTTAAGACCACGAATCAATTGATAACTATCAAATGGTGATAAAACAGCCCCTGTCGTGTTGAGATTGTAAAAGAGTTTTTCGTACAAATCAGCATTATCTGTCACAACTACACCAGCTAGAACATCATTATGGCCTGCAAGGTATTTTGTCGCTGAATGAAGGACAATATCTGCTCCATCTTCAATTGGACGTTGGTAAATCGGGCTATAGAAGGTATTATCGACGACAACTTTAGCACCCTTAGTATGAGCTAATTTTGACAATTTTTCAATGTCAAATTCCAACATCAAAGGGTTGGTTGGTGTTTCGATATAAAGTACATCCACATCCTTTTCTAGCTCGGCAATTAGCTCTTCTTCTGTGTTTGCATAGGTAAAGTGGAATCGTCCTTCCTGCTCCACTTGATTGAACCAGCGGAAAGAGCCACCGTAAAGGTCACGGACAGCCAAAACCTTGCTTCCTACTGGAAAAACGCTAAAGGCTAACACAATCGCAGACATACCTGAACTAGTCGCCAAAGCATACTTGGCTGATTCAATAGCTGCCAAAACTTCCTCTGCCTTGCTACGAGTTGGGTTTTTGGTGCGGGTGTAGTCAAATCCAGTTGATTGACCAAATTCTGGATGTTGATAGGTCGTTGAAAAGTGAATAGGTGTAACCAAAGCACCTGTTGCCTCATCAGACTTGATCCCTGCTTGTGCTAAAATTGTGTTGATATGAAATGATTTGCTCATACTTTACCTCCAAATCTATAGTAACTATTGTACCACTTATTTTGGATCCTTCGTTTTCTTGTTTTCAAGAGCTAGTTATAGTTTCAAACTATATGAAAAACGATAACCTAATCAAAGGTTACCGTTTTTACATTTAGAGTCCCTACTTAACGTGTTTAGCTAGATCTTCTTGGGCTTTTTTATTTGATTCTTCTTTTTCTTTCAGCCATTTTTCTTTAG
>ERZ773062.934-NODE-934-length-13291-cov-9.340057_pt1 | contig 13291 bp, 12 predicted proteins | sample MGYA00580626_ERZ773062 | MGnify/ENA primary metagenome ERZ773062 (study PRJEB29015, sample SAMEA2738003) | human oral metagenome | biome: human oral; feature: human-associated habitat; material: dental | place: China | collected 2058 ...
TATCCGTGGATGACGCGTCAAATAGCTTGCTTCCATCTTTTTTACTATACCCGCCGCGCTCCAAAAAAACAAACGGAAACCATAGCCGCGATGGTTTTATTTTCTGCGCATTTCCGCTATAGTAAGCAGGAGTATGAGTAAACGAGCAGTAGATGGTTTTGTTCCGCGGCGCCAATTGCCGGAAGTATCGGCGGAAGGTTTAAAGCGCTCGCCGAGCGGCAGCGGCGTGCGGCGGCGCATCGCGGTGTCTGGTGCGAATCACGCGGAATTACCGAAGCCGTTCTCTTCGCCGGCGATATCGCGAGCAGCACAGCGTCCGTCGACTATTAGAAACTCCGATCGCGCAGATATTGACGCGTCATTGCAAGAGATTGGTAATCTGTCTGATCTTGATACGCCGATAACGCCAAACGGTCGAAAAAAACGCGGCAAAAAATCTAAAAAACCAATATCGCGCCGCCGCAAAATTATTAAACGCGTGCTTATTGCGCTTGTTTTGATTATTGTGTTAGCTATCGGTTGGTTTGTATACCGCGCGTTAATGGCGAGCAAATCGGTGTTTAAGGGCGACTTGTTTGGGCTGGTACAGCAGAAACCTCTCAAACAAGATGCGAACGGTCGTTCAAATATTCTTATTCTTGGTACGTCTGAAGATGACGAAGGGCACGAAGCGGGGTATCTAACCGACTCAATGATGGTGTTGAGCATCGACCAAAACAAGAAAAACGCGTATATGGTTAGCGTTCCGCGCGATTTGTATGTGAAATACGGGCGCGCTTGCGATGCGGGGTATGCGGGCAAAATTAACGTGTATTTCAATTGCGTAAATAACGACTGGAAGTCGGATAGCGCGGAAGACGAACGCCAGAAAGAAACGCGTTCGTTTGTGGGCGAAATTTTAGGCATGGATTTGCAGTATAGCGTGCATGTAAATTATTCGGTAATGCGCGACTTGGTAAGCGCAATCGGCGGCATTAAAGTGAATATTGAAAGCCGCGATCCGCGCGGAGTGATGGACAGCAATTTCGACTGGAAATGCGGCACGACGCGGGCGGAGAAGCAGGAGCGTTGCCCGCGCGGGCATTATATTAGCTATCCGAACGGCGAGGTTGAGCTTGATGCTGAACATGCTCTGTACCTTGCAATGGCGCGCGGCGATATCGCGCCAACCTATGGATTTGAACAATCGAATTTCGATCGCGAGAAAAACCAGCAAAAAATTATGATGGCGATCCGCGAAAAAGCGCTTAGTACAGGCACGCTCACTGATTTCTCGAAAGTCACAAAGCTTGTTGATGCGATTGGCGCGAACTTGCGTACAAACTTTGAGACAGGTGAAGTGCGAACACTTGTTAGCTTGATGCAGTCGATCAAGCAGGATGAAATTAAAAGTGTCAGCCTGATTGATGCCGAACCGGCAATTCTAACGACCGGCACGGTTGGCGGTGCGAGCGCAGTGATACCAGTGGCGGGTACGTATAATTACAGTGGTTTGCAGGCGTATATTAAGAAACATATTTACGCAACGGCGATTACGAGAGAAGAGCCGCGCGTCGTTATCCTGAATGGTTCTGGAATTGCAGGAGCGGCGCAGGCTGAGGCGACCAAGCTTGAGGAGCTTGGCATAGCAGTTAATACGGTTGGCAATGTGCCGAGCGGGCAAACGTATTCTTCAAATAAGATCTATCGTGTGAGCGAAAAGGCAAAATCAGCAACTGAAGAGAAGTTGAAATCACTCTATCATACGAGTGTATCGCCAAGTAATGAATTATCGGGCGTGACATATAGCGCGAATACTGATTACGTAATTATCATTACGAAGGCGCAAAGCTCAAAAAGCCGGTAATTAAACGCGATTCATAGTATAATAAAAACGATGGATTTGATAAAATCACACAAACGCCGTTCGCGTATTAGCGAAGCGATGTATATTTTGCTCAATGTACTGCTCGCGCTTGCGATGTTTGCCGTGACCTACGTATCTGGATCGCCGTGGATCGCCGTAGCACTTGTATTCATGAGCAAATGGCGTGTTTTGGCAGTGCGTCCGCGGTTTTGGTTGGCGAATCTGATTGCGAATACAGTCGACCTTATTGTAGGGCTAAGTTATGTGACGCTTGTGTATTGTATGACGGGGTCGGTTGGTGTGCAGGCGGCATTGACGCTGCTCTATATCGTGTGGTTATTGACTATCAAGCCGCGTTCAAAACACACCTACGTTGTTATACAGGCAGGAACGGCGCTTTTCTTGGGGTTGACCACCGTTTCGATGATGATGTACGAGTGGAATCCAGTGTGTTTCGTTGCGGCGTCGTGGATTATCGGCTGTATCGCTATGCGTCATGTGATGAATACGTACGATGAGCCGTATAGCAATTTATATAGTTTCGTTTTTGGTGTCGTGACGGCAGAATTAGCGTGGATTTCGTATCACTGGATGGCGGCGTATGCAATTCCAGGCATTAGCCCGATTCGATTATCACAGTTTGCGTTGTTTACAACGCTGTTTTATTTTGTCGCCGAACGGGCATACCATAGCTACCATGCGTATGGCGAGGTGCGCCGTAACGACATCATACCGCCTGTCGTATTTACTGCGCTTGTTGTGATTGCTACCCATGTGTTTGCTGTTATTTACGGCAGCGATGCGCTTTAAGGCGGTTTTAAGCCATATTTTTGAAAATGGTTCAAAGAAAGGTGAATGGTATGACAAATACGAAGAATATAGTAAAAAAGGCAAAGCATGAAACGGCTGCGCCAAGTACCGCGCCGACGTCTCCGGCTTTGGTGGTTAGCCCGCCGGCTTCACCGCCGCTGAAGCAACCGCGCCGTGCGCTTCCGTGGATTGTTATATCAGCTATTCTCTCCATTGTGCTTATTACGATTGTGGTATCGGCGGGTGTGTATCTATATGTAAACACTCATCGTAGTACTACGTTGACACCAACGCGTGATGGCAATACGACGGCAACGGCGAGCGAAGCGTCAGTCTCGAATGTGATAGAAAAAGTATCACCGAGCGTGGTGTCGATAGTGACGAATACAACTAAGCGGACGATATACGGCGCAGCGCAAGCTCGGGCGGCAGGAACAGGGATTGTCATTAGCCGCGACGGCTATATTTTAACGAATCGCCACGTCGTCGCTAATGCAAGCGCCGTGCAGGTCGTGCTGGACGACGGCACGGCGTATGATGATGTGAAAATTGTCGGGGTAGATCCGTTGAACGACGTAGCCTATCTGAAGATTAACGGCGTTACTAACCTGCGCGCTGCCGAAATCGGCGATTCATCTACAGTGCGTACAGGCCAGCACGTTGTCGCGATCGGTAATGCGCTCGGTCAATATCGCAACACAGTGTCAAGCGGTATTATTTCGGGCAAAGGGCGGTCGCTTTCGGCAAGCGATGAAGCGGGCGGCTCAAACGAATCGCTGAGTGACATGTTCCAGACCGATGCAGCGATCAATTCGGGTAATTCGGGCGGACCGCTGTTGAATTATGCCGGGCAGGTTATCGGCATTAATACGGCGGTTGCTTCGGGTGCGACAGGGATTGGTTTTGCAATTCCGATTAATGCCGTGAAAGGAACGATGAAGAGCGTGCTAGCGGGCAATCGTGTCAAGCGTGCCTATATCGGTATTCGGTATGTTGACATTACACCGGCACTGGCAAAACGCTATCACTTGCCAGTGACAAAAGGCGCGTACGTAGCAAGCGATAATAGCTCAAGCGTACAACCTGGTAGTCCGGCGAGCAAAGCAGGTATTCAAGACGAGGACATTATTACGAAGGTAAATGGCACGGCAGTAGGCGAGAGTAATGGGTTTTCTAGCCTGATTGGCCAGTACACGCCAAATGACGTCGTGGAATTAACAATTTTGCGTGGCGGTAAAGAGCAGACTGTTAAGGTTACGCTAGGTGCCTACGCTGAATAATTTTAATTATATTTTTGAAACACGAGACAAAATCCATCGGTGATACGATGAACGAGCTGCAGGTTTGATGCTTTAGTTATAATTGCTGCATGCTGCCGTGGGTCGGCTTCAAGGTAAAGCCAGCCGCTGTTATTTAGCGCAGTACCCGTTTGAACAATCAGCTTATTGATTAGCGCTAGCCCATTGTTGCTCGCAAAGAGTGCCTCAGCGGGTTCGCAATTTGTTTCCGGCGAGCGCTCCCACGACGCGTCGACGTATGGAAGATTTGCAATAATACCGTCAAAGGTGCCGAATGTATCACTTAATAGATCGCTTTGTATGATGTCGACGTGTGCGTGCAGTCTCGCTGTATTTTCGCGCGCTACCGCAAGTGCGTGGCGGCTATTATCAGTAAGCGTGACATCAAGTGCTGGTATTTCCAATTTTGCCGTAATTCCCAGGCAGCCGCTTCCCGTACCAACGTCAACGAGGCGTCCGGTATGCGGTCCGTATTGGCGTAGGCAGGTGATAATTGCCTCTGATTCTGGGCGCGGGATTAGTACGCTTGGCGTCACTTTGAACAGCCGTCCGTAAAACTCCTTATGTCCGATGATATAGGCAAGCGGTGTTCGGTCAAGCCGTAGCTGCAGCCTCGCATAAGCGATTTCAAGCTGGCGTTCGGTCAGACGTTCGTCGTGATGCGCATGTAACCATGTACGATTTTTGCGCACAGTGTGTGCTAATATCAGTTCAGCGTCAAGCAACGCGCTTGTAATGCCGGCATCTGCAAGCATTTCTGCGCTATCGCGCAGCCAGGCTTGAATTGATGTCGGGATGTTCGCGGCTGTCATCTTACGTGGGATTGTACACGATGTACGTAGCTAGGGCAAATCTTTTATTGCGCGTGCTGTGCTTTTAATTCGCGTTCATATGCTTGCAGCCGCTCAACGATATCATCAATATCGCCGTTCATCGCTGCCGGAATATTACTGCGGCTATAGTGAATGCGGTGGTCGGTGATGCGATCCTGCGGAAAATTATATGTGCGAATTTTTTCACTGCGATCCCCCGTACCGACGAGCGCGCGCCGTTCAGCGGACAGTTTTGCATTATCTTCGTCGATTTTCATTTGGAGTAGGCGGCTACGCAATACGCTCATCGCTTTTTCGCGGTTCTTGATTTGTGATTTCTCGTCTTGGTTTTGTACGACTAGACCGGTTGGCAAGTGGGTAATACGTACGGCGGAATCGGTGGTATTGACCGATTGTCCACCATTGCCACTTGAACGATAGATGTCAACGCGTAAATCTTTCGGGTTTATCTCAATGTCAGTCTCTTCTGCTTCTGGTAATACCGCGACGGTGGCTGTACTGGTGTGAACGCGCCCTTGGCTTTCGGTAACAGGTACGCGTTGTACGCGGTGGACGCCGCCCTCAAACTTAAGTCGTGCATACGGTGAGTCGCCGGAGATCTTGAAGATAACTTCTTTGTAGCCGCCAGAATCGTTGACAGAATCGCTTAGCAGCTCGGTTTTGTAGCTATGTGCTTCGCACCAGCGCAGATACATGCGGTACAATTCAGCGGCAAACAAACTCGCCTCATCACCGCCTGCGCCCGCGCGGATCTCCATGATGATGTTCTTTTCATCGTTCGGATCTTTTGGTGTAAGTAGTATGAATAAGTCCTCTTCAAGCTGTGCTAACTTTGCTTCGTCTTCGGGAATTTCTGCTTTGGCAATTTCGGCAAGCTCATCATTGCCAGTAGCAAGCTCTTTTGCTTCGGCAAGTTGCTGCTCAACCTGCTTGCGCTCTGTTGCCTTAGCAATGATTGCCTCAAGTTCGCTAAACCGCTTGTTCTTAGCGGTAAACTGCGGGTCGTTATATGCGTCGGGTTGCGCTAAAAACTTACTCAGTGCTGAGTATTCTGCTTTTAAGGCTGGTATGTCAAGAGAGATTTGCGACATAATAAATAACTCATTTTATTATACCACAGAGGCTGCAAGGGAGCGGTGATACGGTTCGTGGTAATCGCAGGGGATATTGCAATGTTTGACAAATTTAGATGCTATGAGTAGTATAGTTCTATATTATTTTACGGAAAGGTGTATGTTTCGTTTGCTATGGATAACGCAAGCAAGATGTTTCGGGATTCTCACCCTGATACAGTGTACGATCAATATTTATATTTGCATGAGACAAAAGAGGAGCGTGCAAAGCGCGGGAAGAAATTACAACAAGCACTCAGCACCTATCCGTCCAGAGGGGAGAACGTCGATAAGGGTAGCATGCGATCGGATAGAAGTATGCTAAATGAAGTGTTGAAAAGTAGATTTAATATTTCTATTTCTCGAGCTTTCTCAAACACGATCCGATACTTTAAGCCGTATGATGTCCAGCCGTCTGAAGAACATCCAGACGTAAATTTTGTGACACAGGTCATAACGTTCGATCTGTACGATCAGCAACTATATGCCTATGGCGAGCAGAACTCGCCTGAAACCGATTCTCATATGAAGCTGCTGCTATTCCGGTTGGGCTGTGCTGGCGAGGAGCCGAGTGAAGACACAATTGGTATTGGTACGAACGCTCGCTATGGTGTAATCGTTGAAAATGATCAGCTGAAGCCGATCCGCATTGATACCGATGTGACTCGAAAAGACGCTATCGCCGGGATTGTGCGCGAAAGCGCCGCAGCAGAGTCTTCTGGGACGACAGGCACGGCTGTGATGTTATTGTACAAGGTGGCAATGGATGTTGTTGAGCTGGGTGCGGACGATCCTATGCACGCCGAAGTGATCGATGAAATTGATCGGTTTATTGAGCGGTGCGATTCGGAAACCCCTCCAGAAGCCATTTAAGTTTTGTGTGCGTTCAAGCGATCGTGATAAGCTGTAGGTATGAAGCATACGTCCTGGCGCCAATTTGTTGAGCACGAAGCCGAGCAGCCGTACTTTCGCCGGCTGATGAATCGGGTAGACGCCGAACGCAAAGTTAAAGACGTATACCCGCTCAGACCGGATATGTTTTCATGCTTTGCTCAGTGTCCGCTTGAAACGACAAAAGTCGTAATCATCGGGCAGGATCCGTATCACGGGCCAGGGCAAGCGCATGGCATGTGCTTTTCGGTGCGGCCAGGCGTGCCGGTGCCGCCGAGTTTGCAGAATATTTTTAAAGAACTGCATGATGATCTAGGGTGTGATATTCCTAAGAGCGGTTTCCTAGAGCAGTGGGCGGAGCGCGGCGTGCTACTTATGAACACGTCATGGAGCGTTGAGCGCGGCAAACCAGCGAGCCACGCTAGTCTTGGCTGGATGGAGTTTTCCGAGCATTTGCTAGAGTTTTTGAATGATTTTGAACAGCCTCTTGTATTTATGCTGTGGGGCGCGCATGCCCAAAAAGTGGGGCAGAAGATCACTAATCCGCACCATCTAAAAATTGCGAGTTCGCACCCATCGCCGTTTTCTGCCGATCGCGGCTTCTTTGGTAGCCGGCCGTTTTCGCGAGCTAACGAGTTTTTAGATAAAACTGGGCGCGGTGCGATTGATTGGCAAATCCGCGAACGCGAATAAGGAACTTTTACTTGTCGTTGTCTTTATTATCTTTTTTTGCAGCTTTAGTTTTCGTAGAAGCCTTTTTGGTTGATTGCTGATCGTCATTAGTAGCTTTAGCCTTGGCGATTTTTTTTGCATTCGTTTTCTTCGCCTTGTTTGCTAACTGAGCGCGGTGTGCTTCAGCGGCAGCTTGGTGTGCCTTAAATCGATCAACGCGACCCTCGGTGTCAATAATCTTTTCTTCACCCGTAAAGAATGGGTGTGAAGCTGATGAAATATGAACTTTAACAAGCGGGTAGGTCTTGCCATCTTTCCACTTGATTGTCTCTGCTGTTTGCGCTGTTGAACGAGTCAAGAACGCGAAGCCTGCTTGTTCGTCGCTGAATACGACCAGGCGATAGTCTTGTGGGTGAATACTGCTTTTCATAGCTGTCTATTCTACCAAATAACTCAGTAAAATACAACCGTTTAACCGTTCGTATTCATGATATAATTTATAATAAGAATAGGCATAAGGTAAATGAAATGCAAGACATGAGTGGGTCGTGCCTGCGCCTAGCAAGCATAAAACATTTTTACAATCATGAATAACAACAAAATAAAAACTTCTCATGATTTCCCAAGCTACTTGACGGGTGACGTCAAGATTGTGACGCCCGCGCAAGAACAACTCAATGAGTTGCAGCGGCGAGTAGAGATGGTTCGGTCTGAATCTAATACGATCAAGGAGCTGTATAATGAGGTAGCTGAGCAACAAAATTCAACACCAGAAGCTACAAACGAAGCAGTAGACGATATCGTAGCGGATGCAGTGGCGGACGGTGCAAAAAGCATAGAGTCTGGCGCAAAGGAAGCGGCGATCGCTGCGGCAATAGTAGAGATTGGCCTCCCGGGAGACCAGCCAAAAACCGCTGAGCAGCTAGAGGCTATTGCAGCCGCTAATATAGATAGCACAGAAGCCGTTGTTAGTGTAGCAGAACAGGCCGGCGTGGATACTGATGAGGTGGCGCGGGAGCTGAAAGAAAAAGAACGTGAAAGAAAAATAAAGCCTGAACTTTTTTCGGATGGAATACAGCTGGTGGATAGAAAGTCGGTAACAAGAAATTACGATGGGTATATAGGAGGTTACGACCGAAAGTTATATGAGGAATATCGTGAAGAAGCTCAAGATTTAATGACTATTCCCGAGGAGCAGCGGCTTGGTACGGAAATTATTGATGAATTTGGCGAAGCGAGGCGTCCGATCATAGATATAGAGCTATTAGACGAGGAAGACATAAAGGATGTTCAAGAGCAAATCAATTTAAGGAAGGGCGGATTTAATAAAATTGAGGAGCTTCTCTTACAGGTTAGCGGCAACAGCGAGCATGATATTGATAGGAAAGAGTTAGCTCATCAAGTGGCGGATATAGCACTAAAACACGATATCATCAGACCTGACAATCAAGAAAGACTGACGACTATAGCAGATCTGTACATTTCTGAGACAGATGTTCGCCAGATGCAGCAGATAGATGAGGCGATGCATGATTCCACCACTGGCAAAAGATATGTAACCATGGCTACTGAAAGAGTCGTAGGGCTGGCGCAGTATAATGTATTGTGCTCGGGGGCAGTAATGGTTCACTCGGGCGATTACCTATCGGTAACAGGAAGCGGCGGACTCTCGCCTCGATCTATGAGAGAAGGCAATGGCGCGCAGAGCGAGAACACCTCATCTGGAGGACTCATTCATTTTACCGGTGATAGCACGCACTGCTTTTATGGCGATAGTTGTTTTGGCATTACAATTGATGATGTAGTAAAAAAGACACCGTATTTATTCTACGAGCCGGGTATCGTTATTGATAACAACGGGCAAGGCCACTCAAACGATCGGGCGGGTGCTACACAAAAAAGACGTGATACGTGGCGACAAGGAATGTACGGTACATCGCAAAGGATGAGCAAAGTTATGCTAGGCAAGCATGGCGGAAATATGCCGAAATTTGTCCAGGCACGGCTAGACTCGGCGACGACGCGTGCAGCAGAAGGGCTTGCTGGAGCTGATATAGGTATAGGCGAGAGAAACAACTTTTCGTTTGCGGCATCAGAAGACAAGGAAATGGCTGCTAAATATACATATGAACTTGGCGATGATTTATTCACCATCTGCAGGATGGGTGATGACGGGAATGTGCGTGCTCATGTAGATACGGAGACTGTTTTTATGCCGGTATCGTATAAACAAGTTAATTTTTCGGAGAAAAATAGAGAATTGAACGAGGTAGGCATGGGCAAATACGAGTTTACGCTAGAGAATATTGATAAGTTTAACAAGGACGCCGTTGTATTTTGGGCGGAAGAAATAGCCGAAAAGGCTGGTTTTTCGGAGGAAGCATTTAGTCGTTTGGCACAGTATGGGAAATTAGATTTGGGTTACTCTAGTCTGGGAGAGAGATTTATGTCGGAGTTTGGTGCGCAAAAATACCTAACATTACTATCGGAGAACGAGGATAGATTGAAGTATCTGAGTGACACATACGCAATCGCTCGTAATGAAAGTGATTTGCTAAAAAAGGACGGGTTGTCTGAAGGAGGTATCGCCGACCTAATCCTTCGGTCGCCTGACGCTGTCGGAGTAGAGGATGATACACTTAGTTTCGCGTCTGAGTTCATCATGTCATCAAACGTAGATGATGACGTAAGGGATATTGTTGTTGGTAGAGCTCAGACATTGCCAGAAGAGCAGAGAGACAAGCTTCTTAATAGATGTTACTTAAAGTTTATGTTGCAGGGATCGTTGGATGAGTCTTTTCCGTTTTCCGAAGACGAGCTTATTCATGCGCATGAGCGTGTGGAAGCGCGTAAAAAACAGGACGAGGACCAAGATGCTCCAAAAGGATTTCCGAATGGGTTTGATGGCGGTATGGCGTTTTAGCTTATCGTATTGAAGATTAAGTTTTAGCGGCGTAGACGCTAGGGCGAAAGTAGGGTACTAACAGCACTTTTAGCAACTATATTGACAATTAAACAATAATCTGCTAGTATACAAGCATAACAATCTAGTAAAACAAACACAAGAAAAAGGTCTTTTATAATCATGAGAAACTTCAACCGATTTCCAGCCGCCAGCGCAGCATGGAGTGCGGGAACAGAGCAATTAGCAGCTTCTTCGGGGGCTCACCTTGACAGTGTTCCGAATGCTTTTGGCACTGGTAGAGCTGGGCAGTCTGAGCAAGTTGGATCATTTCCATCATTTAGCCGAGAGCCGGCGACGTCATGGGGAAACGGGTCGTTCAACAATGCCCCGCAGCCATCGACTGTAGATCGGCCAGCCTCTTTTGGATTTGGATCGCCACGCGGCGCTGAAATATCCGCATCTTTTGGATCGTCGCACGGCACTGAAGCACCCGCCTGGTCGTCATCTTCCCAAGAAGTATCGTCCACGACCCCTGAGCGTGAATCAATAAGAACTAAGCTTCAGCGAGCGCTCGGTGGTGCTGCTAATCGGTTGGCTAGCATGTTTGGCGGTCGTAATAAAACAGAGCAAAGTTATGGAAGTACGCCGCCATCTTTTACTCAACAGGCTGAAACTGCTCCGTCTACTGCATGGGAGAATGCGTCGGCTATGGGACAGCCTGGCAACTTTGTAGGGCAGCAGGCTTCGGCTGAATCAAATGATGGATTTGCAGCAAGAGCTGCGAGTGCTATAGATGGAGCTGCGGGTGTTGCTCATGGAGCTGCTGATAGAATGGGGGCTATCCGTGGAAGTAGAGCATTCCAATTTGCAGAAAGACACAGTAATACTGTTGCGGCTGTAGGAAGTGTGATTGATACGGTTGGGGATGTATCGCAAGCAGTGAGAGGGTATAGTGCGCAAGATATCTACGAGAATCGGGAGCAGCTAGCGAGTCGTGGTATCGCGGCGGCTGGCGATATGCTCCGTGAAGGCGGCAAGGCTGCTGTAAGAGAAGCGGCTAGTACACTTGGAGAGAAGTATGGTATAGATGTTGAGAACCGCAGAGTTACGAGCAAGCGTAAGTTGGGAATAGGAGCTCTTCGTATAGTAACAGGGGTGGGGATACAGCATGATCTAATGACATCCGCGGCTGCTGGAATCCGTGCCGGCGCTGGTGCGGCTAAGAAGGAAGCTGTTCGCCACGCTACGGCACCTTCTTCTGAAAGGGGATGGTAACAGTATAGCAGTGCGAAATAGATAGGGTGTGAGCTGGATGGACTAACGATCCGACTCCAATAGCGGTGGCTTTTCTAGCTATTGATAAAACGTACGCACATGGTATAATAAAAAAGTAACTAATTTTTAACGACACAACCCGCCAAAACTCCATATTATGGCGGGTGAGGCAAAGGAGTAATAGATATGACCGTGCAGGTAGATATCAAAGCTTTGTTTGAAGCTGGCGTCCATTTTGGGCACAAAACAAGCCGGTGGCATCCAAAGATGGCGCCATATATTCACAGTAAGCGGCAAGGGTCGCACATTATTGACTTAACAAAAACGGTTGAAGCACTCGACAGAGCGTTGCCGTTTTTGACAAAAGTTGCAGCGACAGGTAAGCCGATTTTGTTTGTCGGTACGAAGAAGCAGGCAAAAGCGATCGCAAAGGCTGCGGCCGAGCAGTCTGACATGCCATATGTTACTGAACGCTGGATTGGTGGTATGCTGACGAACGTCGCAACAACAAACGCCCAGGTGAAAAAACTCAAGGATTTAGAGCGCCGCATGGCGTCGGGCGATTTAGAAAAGCGCTACAACAAGTTGGAGGTTCAACGCTTCCAGGAAGAGATTGATAGCTTGAATTTGAAGTATGGCGGCATCAAGAATATGAACGGACGCCCGGCAGCGCTTGTTGTGTTTGATGTCCTCACTGATGCAAACGCGATTAACGAAGCGCGCAACCTTAATATTCCGGTGGTTGGTATCGTTGACACAAATGCCGATCCGTCGCGCGTTGAATATCCGATTCCAGGCAATGACGATGCAATCAAGGGGCTGCAATTGCTCGCAGACTACTTTGTGCAGGCAATTGCCGAAGGTAAGAATAAAGAGAATTAGGAGGGCATCGTGGCTGTAACAATTGAAGATATTAAGAAACTGAAGGAATTAACCGGTATCGGTTTGACAGATGCGAAAAAAGCGTTGGTTGAGGCAGAGGGCGACTTTGACAAAGCGCTTGAAGCGCTGCGCAAAAAAGGCTTGACCAAAGCAGAGAAAAAAGGCGACCGTGAAACACGCGAAGGATTAATTGAAAGCTACGTGCATTCGGGGCGGATCGGCGTGATCGTTGAGGTAAACTGCGAGACCGATTTTGTAGCGCGCTTGCCGGAATTTAAGGAGTTTGCCCATCAAATCGCTATGCAGATTGCGGCGATGGCGCCGAAATACGCTACAATGGACGATATTCCGAGCGACGTCTACGAAGCGAAAAAAACTGAATTGCTTGAAAGCGAAAGCCTAAAAAGCAAGCCAGAAGCTATGCGCGAGCAGATAGTCGACGGACAGCTTAAGAAGTACTTCGCTGAGCAAGTATTGGCTGAGCAGGCGTTTGTGCTTGATGATAGCAAAACGGTCGGCGAGCTCATTAAAGAGCAAATTGTGCTGCGCGGCGAGAATGTGCGCGTCAGCCAATTTAAGCGGATTGAGCTTGGCGTGACAGAATAACGCCTCTTTTGAATATCTGTTAAGATTAAAATACCCCGTGATTTTACGCGGGGTATTTTGGTATGATAGAGGTATGCCGCGAAACTTTGAGAGCAGCTTTAATTTTACTCCGAATCCGGAATGGATACCTGACGAACACGAGTCGGACAAAGACGACGTTG
>ERZ773062.941-NODE-941-length-13213-cov-6.827405_pt1 | contig 13213 bp, 9 predicted proteins | sample MGYA00580626_ERZ773062 | MGnify/ENA primary metagenome ERZ773062 (study PRJEB29015, sample SAMEA2738003) | human oral metagenome | biome: human oral; feature: human-associated habitat; material: dental | place: China | collected 2058 ...
TCCACAGCAAAATCATATGTTTCATATAAGAAATGAAAATTCATTTCTACTCACCTCCATAAAATTCACGATTTAATTTCTTATCAGCATCTGAAATTCCATTGCTAATATCATCTATATCAGAGTAATTTACATACAAATTATTATTATCAATGATTTCTAATAAAATTTGTTTTTGTTCAGCTAAACTTAGTTGCTTGAATTCATTCTCTCTTAATTTTTTCGGATCAATACGGTACGATAAGAATGAGGATTGCTTTGCAAGTTTCAACAATTCTGTTAATTCTTCCGTTGAACCTGCCTCTTGAATTTTAGATTTAAATTCTTGAGCATCATTTTTCAGCTCACAATAAACAAAAGAACCTCCACCTTGCCAATCTACATCCTTTGAAATACCGCCTTGTTCTCCAGAAATCACTTTCTTTAATCTTTCTACAGCAACTGTTTCAATGTAATCCATTTGTTCTATACCAATATATTGACGGTTCATCTTATGAGCAACTGCAGCGGTTGTTCCTGACCCTAAAAAGAAGTCAAGAATGATATCTCTTTCGTTGGTAGTAATTTCTAAGATACTCTTGATTAAATTTTCTGGTTTAGCATAACTAAAATCATCACGTGTAAATAGATTAGTAATTTCATCATTACCATCTTTGTTTTTTGTTTTTGTTAGTATAGCTGCGATAAAATCTCTTAGCAGAATATCACTACTTACATAACTTGGCTTTTGATTCTGCAAATCTTCTTCTTTAAATATCCTTCTAAACGGCCTTTCGCCTTTCATAAAATCATAATCATCAGGAAATCCTATACCACCTTTTTCATACCAAGAATCGAATGTTTCTTTTGTAACTGCCCACGATCTCTTCGGATTAACAGGGTAAACCTTCCCGGTTTTTGGATTTATCATGTCAAAATCAGAATTAGGCCGTTCGACAACAGTTCTTTGTGTTGTAAGGTCTGCCATTCTCCAAGGACTATTCGGAAAATCTGGTGTAGTATAATACTTTCTTTCAATGTTTCTACCAACAACAGACTGTTTTTCATTCCCTCTAGTATAAACTAGAATCCAATCAAAATCTTGAGAGAAATTGAAGGGGACATCTGACTTACCGTCACGTATCTTTCTCGGTAGCGTTCCTACAAAATTATTTTGACCAAATATAGAATCGCCTAAAACCTTTAAATAATGCATTCCGTCTTCTCCGGTGTGAATCCAGATTGAGCCCTTTTCACTAAGTAGCTTTTTTGCAATTTCTAAACGATTCTTTAGAAAAACTAACCACGTTGATAATTTAAAATTAGAATTATACTGAAATGCATTTTCAATATTTTTTTTAAAATAATAAGGAACATCAATATATATTACCTTGACTTTTCCTTCAAAACGTTTCTTCAAGCTATGGAGTGCAATTAAGTTGTTCCCTTTAATAATGAGGTTATCATTCTCATTTAAATCCATTACTTCTTGTTTTCCATTCTTATCGTATCGTTTAAAATTCGTTAGAACTTTATCATCTAATAATCGGGTAATTTCAGTAGGCGCAAGTATTTCGTTAAAAAACACTTCTTGCCGCTTTGAATCTTCTTTAGTTTGTCCCCCTTCAAGAACACAATCTTTATATGGAAAATTTAAAACAACTTTATTATTTTCAGATAGATATGGACCGTTTTCTTTTGCTAAACCAATTTTAGTTTTATATGCTGTAAAACTATCAGGTAGAAACTCCTTATTATTCAAGAATTGAAGGAAGATATCCTTTTTGAAAACTAGAACTCCATCTTGAATGTTGGAAAAGAAATGATTTTTCACGTCTTCATCTGACATTAACAATTCCAACAATTCCGAATCATATTTTCTGGCTAATTCTGATAATTTATTTTTATTCAGTTGTCCTTCAACCAAAAATTCTGGGTGTTGTAGCAACTTCTCAAGTTTTTGTTTCATATTCTTCCCGCCTTTTCTTTTTGCTTTCAACTCAACATTTTTAAGCATACAGTTAGTTAAATTGTACCTAATAAAACCACGGTGTTCAACATTCTTCTCGAATATATTTGAATTTTTTTCACATTAAAAAAATAGTCCACGGTGTCCTTTTCAAAATAATTCCAATTTTCAAAATGTAACATATATGCTACAGTAGCATATATGTTACATTTTGTTTTTTTGCGTCACTTTTTTACGCTTATAAAATGCTATTAAAATAGTTAATATAGTTCGTAGAAAATATATAATATTAGTTACAAAAAGTGAGTTTTCACTCTGTTTATTGTTACTTATTGCGGTATAAATATAAAAAATCAATGATTTCACTCAACCTCAAATTAAAGCACCCCTCTTAGCACTACTTTATTGATACACCATCTTTTATATAGTAAAGACCATTTTTTATATTACAAAAGTTCATTCGCGGGAACTATTCCTGATTTTTACAGAAAAATAATTTTCAATTTTTTAACTTATTTTTCGGCGAAATGGCTATTAATTTCGGATGTTAGCCCTATAAAACACAAAAAACCTGCGAAATTCGCAGGTTTTAAAATACAGTTGATTAACTATGCTCTAACAATCGATGGATATGGAGTACCAAGTACATTTCCTCTTGATTCGTTATCTCCAAGTTAAACTGAGTTAAAATATATTTATTGATTTTTTGTACACATTCGCTTTCTGGTTTACACGTCGACATGATGTGTTCGTACAAGAAAGGATTCTTCTCATTTGGCAATAGTTTCCCTTCTAGCAGTCTTTGCGCGAACAATTGTAAATGGCTCACCGCACGAATGTATTGAATGCTTTCTTTGTCAAAAGAAATTTTAAAATGATACTGAATAATGCTTAAGGAATCATTGACGATTTTATTAATCTTATCCGTTTGATAATCATATCTTTTCTCTTTTTGAGCATTTACAAAATGTAACGCAATCGTGGCAGCTTCATCGATTGGTAACTCAACACCAAACTGTTCATGAATCTTCTCAAGCGTTAATTTCCCTAACTCCCATTCTTTCGGATGGAATTTTTGGAATTCAATCTGCTCAATGGTCTTAATGATAACTCCTTCTTTAGCACGCTGAACCGCATAAGAAATGTGATCACTGAGCGCAACGTAGAGATACTCTGACAACTTCATTTCGTATTGTTCTTCAGCATAGCGAATTAAGTCATGCGTTAATTCAAAATAGGCTTCATCAATCTCCTGGGCTAATTGCGCAAAATTGGTGATGGTTTTCACATCTGAATTGACGAACTTTTTCTCTATCTTACTATCATCAATACTCATTCCAGTAGATAATTGATAACCAATTCCTTTTCCCATTAAGATGATTTCTTGACCATCTTCTTCAGCTAAAATCAAGGAATTATTTAATACTTTTTTGGCTTTCACTTATCCACCTTCTTTCTACGATAAATCTTCTCCATTAGTTTGGATGACTTTTTGATACCAGTAATAGCTGTCTTTCTTAATACGACGTAGGTCTTTTTCATCATGATCTCCACGATCCACATACACAAAGCCGTAACGTTTTCTGAAGCCTTGATGCGAACTGAGTAAGTCCATAAATGACCAAGGAGAATAACCCAGCATTTCCACGCCATCTTCCATCGCTAAGCGGCACGCTTCGATATGTTTCCGTAAATAATCAATACGATACTCATCATGAACACGTCCATCAGGAGTTAACTCATCAGGAACTCCTAGGCCATTTTCAGTAATAATGATTGGTAAATGATAACGTGCATAATAATCATTCAAAACGATTCTGAGTCCATTCGGATCAATGGCCGCGCCATACTCACTACGTGTTAGGTTTTCATTGACCTCATCTCGGCAATAGCCGTATTGATCAAAATCGACCTCATTTCCTCTGAATACGCGACTTCCTTTTGGATGTTCTTCCGTTTCTGGGAGATAACTCGTACATAATGTTCGATAGTAATTCACCGCCAGATAGTCAGGTCGACCGTGAGATAAGATTTCTTTATCCTCTGGCAACATCTCTGGAACAATATTTCTTTCTTCCAAGTAGCGCATATAATATCCAGGGTATTGGCCATAATAATGCATATCTAAACAGTAGACTGTCTTCATCGCATCATTCATTTTTGCAGACCATACATCATCAGGTTTGTTCGTTAATGGGTACGTACATGTTGACGATACTGCAGGCGCAATTTTCCCCCCTGGAACTAATTCATGACATGCTTTTGTAGCTAATGCATGTGCAAGGAACATATGGTAGTCCATTTGGGCTCTCATCTTGTCCGCTTTCCAATCATCTGTTTCATAGATGTTCATACGTTCGTTTACGCGAATCATCAAGTTCTGTTCATTGATGACTTGCCAATATTTCACTAAGTCTCCAAAGGCTTCAAAGCAAACTTTGGCATATCTTTCAAAGGCGTAGACGCACCTTCTATCTTCCCATCCATTATACTTTTCCACTAATGCATATGGCAAATCGAAATGATACAACGTCACAAACGGTTGAATGCCGTGTCTCACTAATTCTTCAATTACATTTCTGTAGAAGTCTAATCCTTTTTGATTCACTTCTCCATCGCCATCTGGAATGATTCGTGCCCAGGATAATGAGAAACGGTACACTTTCATTCCTAATTCTTTCATTAATGCAATATCGGACTTCCAGTGATGATAAAAATCGCTGGCTACTTTTGTGTCTGCTTGTTTTTCTGAACGTTTGAAAGAGTTAAAATCGGCAACCGTTAACCCTTTTCCATCTTCATTCCAAGCTCCTTCGATTTGAAAGGCTGAAGATGACGCTCCCCACAGAAAATTATCAGGGAATTTTTGTTTACTCATAACAATCTCCATTCTTCTATTTTTGAATTGAAACAACCGGCGTGTTTACCGTAGCATTTTCTTGAGAAAATCCTTCTACCACTTTGTAGTCTGCGGTGTTTCCTACGATAATCATAACTGTTGGATCATATCCTTCTTTTTTAATTTGCTCAATATCAAAACTCATAATTTTTGCACCTTTTGGCACGTGAGTTCCTGCCTCTACTAATTGAGTGAAATACTTACCATCTAATTCAACCGTATTGATTCCAATATGAAGTAATAATTCAATTCCATTATCAAGTGTTAATCCGATAGCATGTTTTGTAGGATAAACAAATGTCACCGTACAGTTATCTGGTGCTAAAATTTCACCGATTGTTGGTTTCACCGCAATTCCTTTTCCTAGCGCTTCACTTGAAAATACTTCATCTGCCACTTCTTTTAATGGGATTGCTTCACCAATGACAGGAGAACCTAAATCAAAGTTTTCAGGAATCTCTTTTACTTTTGATTCGCTTGTCACTTCTTCAACATCTTCAAAACCAAGTACATATGTTAAAGCAGCTGAACCGAAGAATGCTACTAAACATCCAACAATGTAGTAAAGGAATTTATCCATACCACCTGCTGCATAAGTGAAGATTGTTAAGACCCCGTTGTTTGCGAATGCATCACCGTAAACTCCACCGAATCCCATGATTCCTCCACCAAGAGCACCACAAATAATCGCTGCTAACATTGGTTTTTTCAAGCGTAAGTTAACCCCGTAAATCGCAGGTTCAGTAATCCCTACTACAGCAGCAGAGATTGTAGCTGCAATTGCTACACTCTTGAGCTCTTTATTTCTCGTTTTTAACATAGCCCCTAATGCTGCTCCACCTTGAGAGAAGTTCGCAGCCCCAGCAAAAGCAAGGAGGTTTTGTTGGCCAGACACTGCAACGTCGTTCAATCCAATTGGAAGTAACGCTCTGTGCGCTCCGAAGATAACGAAGACGCCCCATAGTCCACCGATGATGGCACCGCCGAGAATAGCGTTAAAGCTCATTATGCTTGTATATACGATTTGGATGACATTACCAACCCATACACCAACTGGTCCTAAAACGGAAAGTGTTAGAGGAAGCATAATCATTAACGCAAGTCCTGGAACTAAAATAATTTGTAATACTTGAGGAATGTATTTTTTCAATAATTTTTCTAAATAGAATAGAGCTACTACAGCTAGTAAAATAGGAATGACGGACCCTGTATAACTAAATGCTTTTGTTGATTCACCAATTGTCCAAGCTCCTTTAACAACAGGAAGCCCAAACATATTTGTCGCTACATCTGTTTTTTGAATCAACGCATCTACTTGTGGGTAGCATAAGAATCCACCAATCGTCATGGCAATGATTTCATTACATTTTAACGCCTTAGCAGCTGTATACCCTAGGAATACAGGCATGAAATAGAAGATGATTTGGCTGGCTGCATAAAGTAAGACATACGTATCATTTGTTGTAATATCAATCCCTTGTTGCTTGAAGAGTAATCTTGCAGCTGTTAGAATCCCTGAAATCAAACCTGAAGCAGCAATTGCAGGAATTAGAGGTGTGAACATTTTAGAGACTAATTGAAGTATGTTGTTCCAGAAGTTCCCACTTTGAGGAGTTGTACTTTCCCCTTCGTCTAGGTCCACTAACGGAAGTGTTGCATCATATACCTTTTCAACTTTCGAACCTAAAACCACTTGGAATTGGCCTCCAGCTTCAACCACTTGAATGACGCCTTCAAGTCTTTCCACGGTCTTCTTATCTGCTTTCGAATTATCTTTTAACACAAATCTTAATCGCGTAAAACAATGTGTTAAATCTTGTACATTCTCCTTTCCGCCGACATTTGCTAAAATTTCTTTTGCTAGCTTCGTTGCATCCATTACAGTTCCTCCTTTGTTTTGACGACTAAAAACAAAAAAGACCAAAGTAAACAAAACAATCCTGTTTTGTTCAACTTCGATCTTGCCTGCATTATCAGTAACACGTCTACTTGTTCTATTAACTTGTAACTAAATAGTATATCGAATAAATATAATTGTCAACGCTTTTATGAAACGTTTTCAAAAATAACAGTGTTATAACTTATTGTTTATGCGTATACACGTCAATACTTTATTCAATCAAATTTAATTTGATCTGATAAGCTTCTAATTTTTTCATAGTGTTCCTGTTTTCTAGTTTTCTCTCTTTCTTTTATCAGTTTATTTCTCTCTAAAATCTCACGTTCTTCGCTATTAGCTTTATCAACACATAATACTAAAGTTTTTCTGTGATATTCTTGTACTTCCTCTATTGTAGTTCCATCCAAAATTATTTTATCTCCAATTACTTCTGCAATACCAAATCTATGCATAGTCGTAAATTCTGGTGGTGAAGACCAAGCTCTAAGAAATAGTTGACTCCATAGTTCACTAGGTCTTCTATTTAATCGAAAAGGAATTTTATACAATGCAGAGCCTGCCGTACCATCCATGCTAGGAACAGTAACTTCGTTTGTAATTATTCCTTCAATTTTTATATTTGGTATATCCATGTCGTCTTCACTTGAAGTTCTATCTTGAAATCTTTGAGGAATTTCTCCAAGTTTAGGTTTTGATTTTATTTTTACATTAAACAAAGTTGCTAGTAAATCTTGAAAAGCATCATCTTCAACACTAAAATCATCCTTCAACCGAACTCCTAATTTACCGGATAAAAAAATTGGCATAATATGAGAAAAATCTTCACTTCGAAGAATCGGTATAAATTTATTTTCATTCGCAGATGAAAGTAATTCTCCTGAAATGATATGTCCTTCATAGCCTACTCCACTTTTTCTACTATCTGCTTTCTTCTTATAATCTTCGGTACAAATAATCAAAACAAAATCTGAATTTGTGATTTGATCCTCCATATATTTTGGAAGTCTGTCCCCCAGATCTAAGTCATATTGATCTAAATGAGCATCTACCCCATTTTCTATTAAACTATCCGTTAATCTTTTTACCCATTCTTTATGAGATTCGCTATCCCATGAATACGAAATAAACACCTTTGGCTGTTGCAATGTCATTATTCTCCTTTACTTTAATTAAACTCTCAAATACCTCTCTTTTCATTATAGTCCCCCGCACTTTCACACGCAATAAGATTTTCCACACAAAAACCAGGGCCCTCGCCCTGGTTTTCACCTAATTATTCTGTTGTTCTTAGTTCCCCTGTTTAGGCACCACTTCTAAATAATCCAGCAATGTCCAGACGAATTCGCGGCCTTTGATGCGGTTGATGGCTCCTTCGGCACAAGAGATTTCGTCGTAGTGTTCGACTTTGTCACGACGGATGCCAGGTCCTGAGATCACGATTGGCACAGGTTCGCCACTATGTTCACCTTTTTCGCAAGGCGTTGAGTGGTCTGCACAAAGCGCAATGAGAGTATTCTCAGGTCTGTTTTCCATTAAGATACCCACCATTTCATCGAAGAGCTCGATGCCTTGGGCTTTCTCGAATGGCTTATTGTCATGTCCTTTCACGTCTGTGACTTTCAAGTGGACGTAGACTAAGTCGTGGTCCTGGATCATCTCTAACGCTTTTTCGGCTTTACGTTTCACATTCGTATCCATGTTTCCTGTGAACGACTCTTCCTTATATACGTCGTATCCAGATAAGCGACCTACTCCAAGAACGGTATCTTCCCCTGCCACGACTGCAGCCTTATAGCCAAATTGTTCGCCAAGGCGGTCGATGACTGAGAATTGTCCAGCCCCACGTGTAATCACGAAGTTCGCTGGTAATTGTCCATTTGCGCGGCGTTTCACGTTCACATCATGTTGATCCATCAGTGGGTAAATCACTTCAAGAAACTCATTCAAGATGCGTGCTGTTTTAGCAGCTTCTGGACTGTCGTCTTTTGGCAATGCTTGTTTAAATGGATGGCCATCGTTTGGCGCCTTTGGATCTGTGTCTGTGACTTTAGCGCTAAGGCCTTCCCCACGCATTACAAGAACCGCTCTATGTTCTGTCGCTTCTTTGAATAAGAACGTTACATCTTCGATTTGTAGGCCGTTGATGATTTCTGCGAGTTCATTGGTGCGTTCACGAATACGTCCTGCACGACGGTCGATGACGATATTATTATCCCCACGTGTTGCGAAGTTACATCTGAAGGCAACGTCTCCTGGTTGTAAGCCCATGCCAACCCCTGCCGCTTCCATCGGTCCGCGTCCTGGGTAGTTAACTGAAGGGTTTCCGAATAAGATTAAGTGCCCCATATCAGTCCCAACCGTAATCCCTGGTGAGATGAGGTCCATAATCCCAGTCATCCCTTCTTTAGCGAGTTGATCGAGGTGAGGTGTTTTCGCGTATTGAAGCGGAGTTAAACCGCCAAGTTCGACGTTTGGGCGATCTCCCACACCGTCGGCAATCGCTACGATGATTTTCTTTTTCATAATGTCCCCTCCTTATTAGTAGATGAATTGGATCCACGCGAAGTACATTCCGGATAGGATGATGGAGTGTACTAAGCAGGCTAGTAATCCGAATTTCACTTCGTCTAACACGCTGAAGTACCCTGTACCGAAGTACAATGTGTTTACTTTAGAGTGTGGTGGTAAAGTGATGGTTGTCGCAATCCCTAGTGAACATGTTAATGCAAGTGACACTGGGTTCATGCCGACTGTTGTTGCGATTGAGATAATCGCTGGAATTAAAATCGTTGTACGTACTGTCTTACTTGTGAAGATTAAGTGTGAGAAGACAGTGATGAAGATTAAGATCACTGCAACTGCAGCGTGGTTTAATTTGTCTAAACCGATGGCGTTTACTAAGTTTGTAATCATCCACTCAGCACCGCCTGTATTGTCAAATGCGTTCCCTACGGCATATGCCCCTGCAGAGAAGATCATTAAGTCCCATTTGATTTTCGCTTGTTTCCACGTTAATACGCCGATACCTGGTAGTAAGCAGAGTAACATACTCAATACGGCTGTTTGTTCTGTTGAGATGGAGAAGCCTAGATATTTCTTTTGAAGATCTCCAGTTGCCCATAAGATTAATGTGATGAGGAAGATGATTCCAACACGTTTTTCTTCAGGGGATGTTGGTCCTAAGTCTGCTAATTGTTTCTTCAACGTTTCTTTCACGTTTGCCATTGCGGAATCACTGGCATCTTTACCGATTTTGAAGAGTTTCACTCCGATAAAGAAGATGATTACGGCTGTAAGAATGGCTTGAGGCATAGATACGAGTAGCCAGTCCATATAGCCGATGCTTGCGCCGGTTTGTTTATTGATAAATCCAACGGCGATTACTTGAGCGGAAGTGGCTGTCATTACCATAGATGTTGCGAACGCGTTGTTTTGCACGTTTTGTAACATCATTAATTTCCCGAACTTCGATTCTCCTGGAAGCTCATTGTAAATTTGTAATAATACGATGGAGATTGGCAAGATTAATGAAGCACGTGCCGTTGTGGATGGTACAAAGAACGCTAAGATGAAGTTTACCGCTAGTAATACGGCAAGTGTCTGTATCTTCGTGCGTCCGAATTTCACGACCATGGAGAGTGCGATACGTTTCCCTAGGTTTGTTTCACTGATGGCTGATGTTAACACGAATGCGGCTACCATCAACCAAATGATGTCATACCCTAATGTTCCAAACGCCTCTTTTTGCTTCTCGACAACTCCGATTAATGGAAGCAGTAATACCGCGATAATCGATGTTTGATAAATAGGGATTGGTTTTGCAATCCATAAAATAAGTGCTGCTACAAAAATCGCTAAACTGCGTTGTGCTGGTACGGTTAATCCTTCCATAGGTGGCATGAAGACAATGATGAAGAACACTGCGACTGCCAGAAGAATGCCCCATAGAGCGGATTTTTTCTTTTTATCTTTACTCATAGTAATGATCTCCTTCTTTTGTTTTTTGATTTGTTCTTGACGTCATCCTTAGTCTACAAGTAAAGAAGTCCCCCGTCCAATTCACTTTTTACACTTTTGTATAACAAAACGTTATGCAAATGTATTCCAATTTAGAATGATTATGCTATACTACTCGTGAAAGGCGGGATGACATGAATATCGATAAACTACAAACTTTTAAAACCCTCTGCGAGACCATGAGTTTCACGAAAACCGCTGAAGAATTGTATACCTCGCAACCCAATGTCACGAAACAAATCAAGAGCTTGGAGGAAAAGCTAGGCTATCCTCTCATCCACCGCACCCACAAGAACTTCACGCTGACCGAGTACGGACGCTTGTTCTACCAGACGGCGGTCGCAATCATCGAGGCTTACCAAAGCGGTCTTGGGCAATTGCGGGAGCTCGCAGACACGACGAGTCGTTCGATGGTGATTGGAGCGACTCCGTTTATCGGGTCGAAGATTTTACCGAGTCTTCTTCCGCTACTGGATGAGGCCTTCCCGGACTATCAAGTTTCTATCAAAGTGGATCGCTCGAAAGTGATTTTGGCGGACTTAGAGGCGCGTAAAATCCAGCTGGCGTTCTTCTCGGAGTATATTCCGGTCGATTTAACCGACTTCAAGGAGAAGAATCTCTACGAAGATCGTCTCGTCGTCATCTGTCAAACGAATCATCCTCTGGCAAAGGCGGGGCATTGCACGCTCGCGGACTTGAACGAGGAACGGTATATTTCAAAAGGGAACAAGTCGTCGCTACATAAATTTTTGTTTAGTCAGTTGCAAGAGCCAGCCTTTATGAATCGTCAGCCGTTTGTTGTGGATAATCAGTATAGTATTAAGGAAGCCGTGGCGCACGGACTTGGGATTTCCATCGTGTCGGAGCTTCTTGTTAAAAAAGATCTCGAGAGCGGCTACCTTGCCAAACTCGAACTGGACGGCTTCTCCCCAACACGGAACATCAAGCTCGTCTATCGCAAAGACTACGACCCCTCTGTCGTACAGTGCGTAGAAACCTTGATGAAGAAGTTGGATATATAAAAACTGAACAACCATACTTTGTTAAGTGCTGAAAATGATTCCTGCGAATCCTTGCGGATTCTTTCATCGTCGTTGTAACGTTGCACCGGTTCGAGCCTCTTTGAGTCTCTCACCTTTACAGCCTCAAAGTTGGCGTAAGGAATCAATTCCAACGCCAACTAATTCGCATGTAATGCGATCCACGTTACTACTACGATGAATCCGCAGGTTCTCCGGAATCATTTTTATGGGTTTGGTTGTTCAGTTTTTTATATGTGCATTAAGTTAAAAAGCAGCTGTGCAACAAAGGGGTTGGAGCTTTGCATAGGGGCTGGATTCTTTTTGAGAGAAGTGCCTTTTGGAAGGTGCCGCTCTTTTAGAAGTATAGGGGAAAGCCTAGTCCACTTGGAAAAGGAAAAAGAAAGAAAACAAAAATGAACTCACATGCTGAGTTCATTTTTTTCTGCTTTTATTCCATCCCATTAAAAATCTCATCGGCAATTTCTAGTCCGATTTGTGCTTGTTGCTCTGGTGTGAGGGAGTGGCCTGTGTCCTCCAACGTTGTGAGGCGGGCGTCTTTGATGCTTTTCACCGCTTTTTTGGAGGCGGTGATGGGGACGATAAAGTCGTCCGCGCCGTGATAAATATGCACGGGTGCACTAATCTTGCCCAGTCCCTCATACGCGTCGATTGGATAGACGTCAGCTAAGTATTTCTTACTGATTTTTGTCCCTAAGAGGTTAAAGGTTTCAGGGGCTTCGTCTAGTTTTGGGAAGCTACTTCGAATATCGTCTGGCAAGGAGAATGCTGGATAGAGCAAGAAGACTCCCGCTAAGTTTGCCGCCTCCTCCGCCATCAGTGCAGAGACGAATCCTCCTTGACTGCTCCCCATTAAATAGATTTGGTCCGCTTTGACAAACGGCAAGGAGCTTGCAAACTGCAAGGCATCTCGCAAGTTTTGCAATTCCGTTAGAACGGACATTTCCGTTGTGGCCCCCTCGCTTTTTGGAGAGGTGGAAGACGAACCTCCGGCGAATTCGAAGCTGAACACCGCCACCCCGGACTTTGCCAAGGTTTTCTGTACTTCTTCGTCATGATCCACGCTGGCTCCGAGTCCGTGACTATAGACGACTAGAGGGACTTGCCCTTGGACGTCTGGAATGTACGCTCTGGCATAGATTTTCTTGCCGTTACTAACAAAGGTATATTCCTTCTGGGTAAACGTTCCATCGGCCTTCACTTCCACGCGCGGGGCTTGTGTGGTCTCTTGGACGGTTGTCGTTGTCAGAGCCTCCGCGTCTTCTTTCAGCAGTCCGCATGCTCCTAGTAGGACCGCCGCAAGTAGTGTTCCTAGTAATTTTAATCGTTGCTTCATCGAATTCCTACTTTACTTAAATTTTCCTAGATTCGTTAGTTCGCTCTTCTTAGGCATGACTTCTTTATTATCC
>ERZ773062.942-NODE-942-length-13201-cov-3.875780_pt1 | contig 13201 bp, 16 predicted proteins | sample MGYA00580626_ERZ773062 | MGnify/ENA primary metagenome ERZ773062 (study PRJEB29015, sample SAMEA2738003) | human oral metagenome | biome: human oral; feature: human-associated habitat; material: dental | place: China | collected 2058 ...
GCCGGGGGCGGGCGTACGAGCCGGTGGGCACCGGCCGCGTACCCAGGGGCCGCCGGTAGAGAGGCCTCCGCGGTGGCGCCCGGAATCGCCAGCATTGCAGCATTGCCAGCATTGCTGCAAATGGTGGTATATTTCCTGGCATGAATGACAAGGTTTTCCCTACTCGTGATGAGGTCCTCAATCAGCTCGGCGACGGTTTCGTCCGCGCATATCTGGAAGCGCTGGGCGTGGCCCGCGCCCACTACGCCTCGTTCCGCTCGGGTCCCGATTTCCCGGCGAACCCGACACAGCGCATGGTCGCGTGCTTCATCCACGACTGGATCTGGTCGGCGTTCGTCCCACGGATCGAAGGGGATCCCTCGATCAGCATTTACGACCACGAGCCGGAGCGCCAGCTCACACACGGCACGAATATCCGCATCCGCATCAAACGCCATCAGCTCAACGATTCCCTGTCCTCCTATCCCACCGAAGGATCGCGTGACTTTTGGACGCCAGCCGCCGCGGTCGCGCTTGACGGGCTGGCGGAGATCCCCCTTGCCCTGGGGTATCACTGGGACTCGGATGAGCGCGCTGTCGGGGACGCCGTTCTCACCCTCCGCGATGGTACGGACAAGGCGGTGTGGGCGGCGGTCCTGACACCAGCGTCGGACAGCGCCCGTGGTTTCAGCGCCCGCGACGTGCCCGAGGCGCCGACGTGGGATCTTTCTGCTGTCGTGGACCCGATCCGGGAAGAGCAGGGGTCATGAACAGTATCGGCGACGTGTTGCACGTCCTGCGGATCTCGACGGGTCGTACTCAGGCCGAAGTCGCCGAGCACCTGGGCATCACCCAGGCCGCTTTCTCCCGGTACGAGAACGACCTTCGGGAACCGGACCCTGATACGCTCGTGCGGATCGCCGACGCTTTCGGGGTCACCCCGGAGTTTTTGGCGCACAACTTCCGCGCCGTTGGAGCGGTGGCGGCCCACGCCCACATGCGCAGGCAGCGCACCGCCAGGCCCGGCGACTGGCGCCGCGTCGAGGCGAGGCTGAACATTCTGCGGATGCACGCCGCGTACATCGCGTCGCGCATCCCCCTGGACGCCGAGAACCACGTACCCAGCATCTCCTCGGAGTCCACGACCCCCGTACGCGCCGCGCAGGAGGTACGCAACGCGTGGAGGCTGCCGATCGGCCCGGTTCGGTCGCTCGTGCGTTGGCTGGAATCCGCCGGTGTCCTAATCATCGAGGAGGACCTCCACTCCCCGCGGATCGACGGGATGTCCCAGTGGGCGGGCGATGCGGCCGTGATCATAATCAACAGCGCACTCCCCACCGACCGCAAACGAATGACGCTCGCCCACGAGCTGGGGCACCTCGTGCTCCACAACCAGGCCGACAGCGACACTGATGTGGAGAGGGAGGCGAACGAGTTCGCCGCGGAGTTCCTCATGCCCGAAGCCGTGATCTCATCGCAGTTGACAAGACTGACCCTTGGGAGGCTCTCCGATTTGAAAGCGGAGTGGGGCGTCAGCATGCAAGCGCTCTTCGAGCGCGCCCACGGGCTGAAGAAGGCCACCGGGGAGGACCGCGCCCGCTTCTACCGGCAACTCAACTCGAAGGGCTGGAAAGTCCACGAACCAGGAAGCGACACGCTCCCGCCCGAGGAACCGGTGCTCGCGGCGTCCATCGGCCGCCAACTCGCGGACGCGGGCCTCACACACCACGAGATCCACCTACTGATAGGCGCCGCGGACGACGCGGAAACCCCCTTCGAGCCGACAAGACTACGGCTCATCTCCTGAACCGGCTCCGGGCCGCCCGCGGCCAGCGCGCGAGACAGAATCCGAAAGTTCCCCGGTAACATCATTTTCGAGCGGGCGGGGTACCCGCCGGAGAAACTCAAGAAAAGACAGAGGAGTCAGCCGTATGGATCTTGGTGGGTGGCTCGGTGTCGCCGGGGGCCTTGTCTCCGCCGCCTGCGCCGTCATTTCGGTGTTTCAGGCACGCAAGTCGAAGGAAGAAAGAGAAGCGGCCGAGAAGGTAGCCCAATCTCTGGAGGTGCTGGCAAGTGCCGTCGCAAAGCAGCAGCAAGCGCCACCGTGGGAGTTGCGCTGGTCCAGCGGCAATCGTTACCTACTGGTGAACACGGGTGCGGAGACCGTCGACGGTGTCGATATTGAATGCCTCGCGGAAAATGTTGCCTTTGGCGTCGAGGCTGAATCAATGCCAACTAGTATCGACTCTCACGCCTCTCTTTCCTTCATATACGAAGAGTCTATTGCAGCAGATGGGCACCGGGCTATCCGCGTGCACTGGATGCGGTCTGATGGGACAGCGGCCACGTGGGAGTCTCCAATTCCCCCGAAAGGCAGTTGACGTGGCCTACACAGATGGATTCAACACCCCAAGTTGAATGCCAGCAATGCCGGTATTTCCAGCACTGCCAGCAATGGGATGCAGCGTTAGTGCTGTTGATGTGTGTGCGTGAGAGAATTGGGGGGCCTCCGCGGCGTCGACCCCGGACCAGCAGTATTCCTGCCGGGGAGTTGACACCGACGAGAGGAGGTGACTGGGTGATGACAAAAGGCCATCGGCCGTCTCGAGTGAGGCGGCTGGGTCTGGATGGGAAGCAGAAAGCCCAGATCGCTGTAGCAGTGGTAACGACACTGCCGCAGCTGATCTGGGCGATTGCATTCCTGCTCAGCGCTCTCATCGGGCGCTGAGACCAGCCCGGATACCCGGGGAGTCGGACAGGTGACTCTGTTCGGCTCCCCTTCAGTATGCCACATTGGCGTGGCCACGCGGAAGGGGGCGTGTGCGTTCACGCGGCCACGGGGAGGGTGAAGGAGGAATCATGATGAACCCTACCCCGGATACCCCGATGCTTACGATCTACACGACACCGAACTGCCCGTCGTGTCGTCTCACGCGCCAGGCGTTGGATCGCGCTGGGCTCACCTATGAGGTGATTGACCTCAGTGGGCGCCCGGATCTCGTTGAGCAGCTGCGCAGTGAAGGGCTGTTGCAGGCTCCGGTCATAGATGACGGGACCTCGAGGAGCGCGGGTTTTCGCCCTGATCGGATTCGGGCGATTGTTGATGCCGCTACGCCGACGCGACTGACTGCTCGAGGAGCTCAGGTCCATGTGTCTGCTCCGGCTGCCGAGGCGCAGGCTCATCGAGGCAGGGTACTGTGAAGAAGGGCCTGGGAGTCTTTATTGTCGCGCTCTTTGTGCTTCCTGGCGCGGCTCTGATGCCTCTTGCGATGCTCAGTGAGTCGAGAACGCCAGCTGGGAACGCTCGAGGTGGGAGCGGACGAGTGTCGGGCGTGCCTGAGGAATATCAGGACGCTGTCTGGCGTGCGGGCCAAGCGTGCGACGTTGTGTCGCCGTCGCTGATTGCTGCGCAGGCGGATCATGAGTCGGCACACACATGGGATCCGCGGATTACGAGCCCGGCCGGCGCGACGGGCATCAGCCAGTTCATGCCGGCCACGTGGGCAACGCATGGCCGCGACGGCGACGGCGACGGCCGCGCCGACATCACCAGCGGGTCTGATTCGATCTATTCGCAGGGCCTGTACATGTGCGAGCTCGCTCAGAGTATTGACTCCTGGCTTGCCTCCGGCCTCGTCTCAGGGGACCGCGTCGACCTGACTCTCGCGGCATATAACGCGGGGCCGGGCGCGGTGAGGTCTTGGGGCGGGATCCCTCCGTATAAGGAGACACAGGGGTATGTGAAGAGTATTCGTGAGGCGCAGGCTAGTTTCGTCGAGACAGTGACATCGGAGCCCTCGAGCGACGGAACTCTCCTTGCGCAGGCGCGTACCCACTTGGGTACTCCCTACGTGTGGGGTGGGGAAACAGGCGCTGGTTTGGACTGCTCGGGACTCATTGTGCTGTCTTATGCTGAGCTCGGTCACCCGTTCCCAGCATCGGTGCGCACGGCCGATCAGATCACCAAGTACTCTGATGCGGCACCGATTGCCCGCGACCAGCTCACACCCGGTGACATCATTGGCTTCTCGAACGTGCCGGGAGGCCACGTGCACCACATCGGAGTCTATGCCGGCACAGACGCGGCTGGGCACCCGATCATGGTGCATGCACCCGACGTCGGGGGCGTCGTTGAAGAGACGCGCCTCGACACGCCGTATTGGCAGGGTATGGCGTGGTGGCCGGTCCGCAGGCCGGCGTGAGGTGGACGCACATGTGGGCCTGGTGGGGGATGATTGAGGCATGAGTGTCAACGATGAGCCTCACCGCACACCGAGCCCGCCTGGTGCCCCCTGGAGTTCCGGCGAGCCGTCAGTTCCGCGCGCCTTGTCGATCAACGAGGAGTGGGCGATGATGATGGCCCTCGAGGAGGAACGCGGCCGCGGCCGTACGTCTGAACCACCACCGGTAGCTGCGCCGGCGTCCGCGCATGAGGATCTGTCCTACCTCGAGCCGATCGTTTATCCGCCCTCGAGCACCTCGGTCAACCCGTGGCGTGCGCCTGCTGCTAGGCCTGTGTCGGCGAGGGATCGGTGGCGTTGGAGGTGGTGGCGCTTGTGTGCCCTGCCGAGTCTGGCGTTTCTTGCCGCCATCAGCGTTGTCGTTGTGCGGCTCTATGGGCTTGCGGTCGACCGTGGTGATCCCAAGTCGTTGATCGTGCCGTTCCTGTTTCTGGGGACACTGTGGTGGAACTGCATCATCCATACCTTGTATGTCGCGTGCGTCAGGCGCATGAATCCGTCCATCGGCTTTCATGTTGGCGCGGCGATCGTCACTTTCGTGGCGTCCTCAGTGCTCTCGTTTGTGTGCGTGTGGGTGTTCGTGACGGCCGTGAATCTTGGCGTGGTGTCGGGTGCGTAAACGGCCGATATCACACCAACCCCGCACCTGCCCTGACGACGACCAAAAGTCGCCAGAAAATGGGTGCAGAAACCAGGTGCAAAACCAACGGTGCACAATGACGACGGTTGACCGTTTATGCACCTCATCGTACGCTGGAGGTCTAAGGCGGTGTTGCCAGTCGAGGGAGAACGTTATGGCTAACGATCAGATCCGTACCGATGAGGAAGCGCGAGCGTCGATCGCTTTCGCAGACGCTGCGCTCAATCTTGCTGGGCACGTTGTTACTGACGCTCATCTTCGTGACCTTCAGTGGAAGACGGCCACGGGCGAGCTCACGATCGAAGAAGCGGGCAGCGAGGGAGAGAGGTACCTGTACGAGAAGTTCGGGTACTCGCATGAGTGAGGATCCGAGTTGGGATGAGTATTTCATCCCGGGGACCCAGGTACTGCGCAACAAGTTCACCGGCGGCGGCGAGTTGCCATACGGGGTTGATTCGGAACGCGCGTTGCGAGCGTTGGAGGAACACTGGGCGAGCTTGCGCCTTATTGAGCTCCGAGATAATCCGATCCTGGGGTTGTTTGATTACGACCACATGAAGGCCATTCACCGGCATATTTTCCAGGACGTTTACGAGTGGGCGGGCGTTGAGCGTACGACCCCGATGCTTGGTCCGTTGGTCAAGTATGGACCTGATGTGTCCGGATTCCCTGATTATGATCCAGCTGATCGCTCCGTTGCACATGAGTACCACCGCGCCGGTCCTGAGCTGAGGCGAGCGGCCGAGCGCGAGTACGACGCAATTCGTCATGCCGATTACCTGCGCGGCCTGGACGTCGATGGTTTCGTCGACGCGCTCGCGCAACGATGGGCCGCCATCAACCAGATTCATTCGTTTCGCGAGGGCAACACACGCAGTCAGTTCGTGTTCTTCTCAGAGCTCGCTCATCATGCAGGTTATTACGTGGATGCCGATGCTTTCGCTCCTGTGTCCCAGGCGCAGATCCTCGCGGGAGTGACCAACCCGCTACGCGACGGGCTGGTAGCTGCGCGTTTCTACTACCAGGATCGCCATGATGCCGGTCCTATGGCAGAGGTGTTGTCCTACGCAGTTCGTCCCCTCACCGAGGCAGAGAAGCAGCACCGACCAATTGTGCCCGTCGAGGTACGTAGGGCTCATGCCGTTACGTCGGCCGCGTTTCCGGCGGGGGTGATACCACCCGGTCGCGCGCACGTTCCGCGTGCGGATGAGCTGTCGGCACGGCCGTATACGCCGACGCAGCATGACGGGTACACACGTTAGGGTGTGCGGTATTCAGGTTGGGGTCGCAGGAGGTTGACGTGGCGATCGTTGGGTATGCGCGCGTATCGACGCGTGAGCAGGCCACGGACGCGCAGGAAGCAGAGCTGCGGGCGGCTGGCGCGCAGCGGGTGTTCGTCGACCGCGGCGTGAGTTCTCGGCTCGAGCACCGTCCCGCGTGGGATGCGTGCGTGGACTATCTGCGTGAGGGTGATGTGCTTGTTGTCCGCGCGCTGGATCGGTTGGCGGGCTCGGAGAGAATCGCGATCGACGTGATCCGGGATCTGGGTAGGCGTGGGGTGCGGCTCCGGTCGTTGACCGAGCCATTCCTGGACGTCGACGGGTCCACACCGATGGGGGAAGCGATCATCGGGATCATGGCCGTCTTGGCGCAACTGCGGGTGTCGACGATTCGGGAGAATACGCGCAGGGGCCTGGCCCATGCGCGAGCTGAGGGGCGTGTTGGTGGGCGTCGGCCGCGGGTGGCTGGGGATCGCTTGGAGGCGGCCGAAGCGATGTTTCAGGCGGGAATGACACATAAGCAGATTGCGGCCGCCTTAGGCGTGCATCGGTCAACGGTGACACGAGCACTCGCCAAGCATCGTGATAGATCCTAGTGGTGCATCCACTTGGGTGGTGGGGTGGTAGCCCAGTGGGCTACCACCCCACCGTGTTGTTATGGGAGGGTTGGACCGCTGATGAGGAGCGCGAGACCGAGAACAACGACGGTGAGGGTGTTTGTTCCGATTATCCGGCGCGTGCCTCGTATGGTCATGACGCGTATACAGCCGACGATGATGAGTAGCGCGCCGATGCCGCATGTGAGTGACCTGTATGCGCTGTCGTCGGGGTTGTGGGCGGCGAGGTAGGTTGCGCCGGCATAGATAGCTGCAGCTATTGCGAGGACAATCCCGATCCCGACGACCTGATAGATCATGGTGGGAAGGCGGCGCTGCGGTGCGGATCCCGGCCCGTGGCCGGGGCGCATTGCTGGCAATGGGATAATCGAGTATCCGGTGAGGGCGATGACGATGCCGCACGCGATGTGAAAGAGAATGACGCTGTTCATTGATGTGTCCTTTCGGGTTGAGTGAGTCGTCAGGCTTGGGCCTCGGGGGTACGTCCCGAGGTCTTGGGAAGGCGAACGGGGTCAGGGAAGCCAGCCTTGGTGAGGTCCGCTTTCGACCAGCCGATTGAGGTGGCTGCCTTGAATGCGATGCGATAGGCCACGATGGCTTCGTCAAGGGTGCTGTGAGCATCGCCGAGTGCGCGAACCGCTGCCTCCCTGTCTTCGTCTTTCTTGAGCAGCTTGTGTAGAGGATCCATGTGTGTCCCTTCGATTAGTGGCACCACCGGGTGTAGCGCCGGGTACTAGTGCCGTGTCGGTGTGCGCGCACAAGGAGGATAAGGACGCAAGGAAGCTGCTGTGGGCAGGCGAATGAGCGGGGCGACGCGGCAGCCGTGCCCCCTCCATTGGGGGCACGGCCCCACCCCAACCAAACCGAAACGACATGAGCGCATCGGGCCCGTGTTGTCTCCCAGCGTTTCGTCTGTTCACTCGAGCGATGCGAGGGCAACAAAAGCGTCGGCAAAGCACGCAAAGATCGGCTCGAAAGAGCGCGGAGCGTAAGCGTCGAGGGCCCGGGCGAACCGCATTCGCGGTCCGCCCGGAACGAAGAAACTGGGCTGAGTTTTCGGGGGCGAACGTCAAGGTTGTGTCCTTACACTGTCATGCGCGGTCTTCGCTGTGTCCCACTACCTGAGATTCGCGTAGCAAGCTGTATAATACCGATATCGGTATTAAGCTTTAGGCGAGACGCATATGGCGTCACGTGGCACACTGGAAGTGTGGTCCGAAGGATCGCTGCGCTGGCCTGAAGAACGTGTGAGGAGGGCGAGTCAGATGTGTAGTGAAGCATTGTCGCATTCTCGGATGGCTCGCAGGGCGCGACGGTCAGTGCGAGGGGTTCAGCGTTCTCGTCTGCTTGTATCGTTGACGTCGTCGGAGCGCGCTCTCATTGAGGAGGGCGCTCGTCTTCGTGGCGTGTCAATGTCTCGGTTTATGGTGGAGGCAGCACTTCACCCGGTCACCACCTCTGAGGGGATTGCTGGGCCAGCTCAGGCGGAAGAGTTAATTGAGCTTCTTCGCGTCTATCGGCGCCAGCTTGAGGGCGCAATGACGAACCTGAATCAGATCGCGCACCATGCGAACACGGTGCACGAGGTTCCTGAGGATTTCGCCTCTGTCGTGTCGAGCGTGGCCGATACGATCGAAGACATCAACGCTCGCCTCGATGGGGTTCGGCGATGATTCCCAACATCGTCACTGGCGGCGACACCGGCGGGCTCATGCGCTACCTCGTGGGACCGGGCCGCGCCAATGAACACGAGAATCCGCACGTGATCGCGGGCTCGCGTGACATCGTGCGCAAGTGGGGCGATTGGGAGACGATCAGCGTCTCGCAGGCCAATGAGATCGCGACGCGCTTGGACGCGTATATGCACGAGACAGGCACCTTCCCCACAGGCAAGACGCGTCGCTTCAATCCAGCCACCGGGCAGGTGGAGTGGACTGGCGAGATCGAGGCCAACCATGTCTGGCACTGCTCCCTCTCCCTGTCGCCAGAGGAAGCTGCCTTGGGTGATGAGGTCTGGGGACGGATCGCCGCGGACTTCATGGACACGATGGGCTTCACGGGGTCAGACGGGAAAGCGCCGTGCCGGTGGGTCGCCATCCATCACGGCAGCGCGAAAAACGGCGGCGACCACATCCACATCGCGGCGAACGTTGTGCGTGAGGATGGCACGAAGTGGAGTCCATGGTACGACCAGCGGCGAGCTCAGAAGGCATGCAACGTGCTCGAGCACCGATACGGACTCCTCGTCGTGGAGTCACGCGAGCATGGTCGCGGCTCAAGGTGCGACAGCGCGGCCGCGCAGAACGCCGCGAAGCGCGCAGGGGCGTCGCGCACAGATCGCGCTGTCCTCGAGGAACGTTTGCGCGCAGCCGCGACGGCCGCAGCGAGTGAAGCTGATTTCGTGCGTCGAGCACGACGCCTCGGGGTGCGTCTGCACCCACGGTTCGCGCGCGGCCGCACTGACATTGTGGTCGGATATTCCGCTGCGCTACGCACCGAGGACGGACAGAAGACACGCTGGTGGGGCGGCGGGCGGATTGCCCGCGACCTGACATTGACTCAACTGCGCACACGGTGGGAAGACACCCCGACGAGCGCCCTCGAGGCCGTGGAAGCATGGAAAGGCCACTACCAAAAGAAGAAGCCTTACGATGGGCCGCTGTGGGAGGACCGGATCCGCGCCCTCGAGCACTTCCGTGTGCACCTGGAGCGCCTCGATCCTTCCGATCAGGTGGGCCTGGCCAACGCATCAGCAGACGTCGCAGGACTTCTACACGCTCAAGCCCTCACCGCGCGCACAACAGGCGGGCGAGACATGCTCGAGCGCGCCGCCGTCCAGGTGGGCAGGTGCGCGCAGCTCAAAACTCGTCCGACCGACAAACACCTCGTCGACGTGGGCGCGCGCATGGCCTCAGACCTGGCACTGTCGATCGCGGCCGCAACAAACCCGCGCCTTGCCGCGATCGCTCTCGCACACGCGACCGTCGATCTCGTACAGGTGATCGCGGATCTGCATGAGGCTGCAGGCCAGGCGGCAACCGCCGCAGCGATTGAGCGTGACGCGCGCGCCATGTATGAGCGCGCCAACACCTACCCGCGGTTCGACGTCGACACATTCGCCTCGAGCTATGAGCGACTCGAAAACAGCCCTGCGCCCGCACAGCGCGAGGCCGTACCGCCTCCTCCCCCGCCTCCAGCGCCCAAGGAGGACAGCGCGATCGCCCGCGACGCCCAGGCCCTCGCCGACGCATCGGCTGATGATGCCCTTCACCGTGTCCGCATGGTACTAGACGCGGCCGGCATGCCGCTCGCGTCTTCTCAGCCTCACGCCGCTCGGCCGGGTATTCCACGTGACGTTCTGGGTGGTCAGCCGCGCACGTTCAAGCCCGCGGCGAAAAGCACGGATGAGGCCCAGCGGCTCGCAGCCGAGGACGCCCAGCGGGCACAACAGTACAAGGACAACGGCCCAACCAGGTAAGCCCCTCTGCTGTGCGTGTACGTGTCCACGATGAGTGGTGAGAGGTGCCCACCACGGGTGCCTCCGTACCGCAAAATTGGAGGGACTCGTATGAACGCCGTCGACGCCGGCCGCAATGAGCTTGCACACCTCGGTCTACGCCCGGGGGCCCGGCATCCAAATGTCGCTGATTCAACTCCGGTCCAGAACGAGGATTCTACGATCTTCTACGATTACTGGACGTTCAACAAACCAACCGTCATCAGAACTAGCAAAACTGGCCACCCCATCGAAGTAACCGTGTGCACGTCTGCAGCCAATGGTGACGAGCAAACAATCTCCATCATGGGTGAAACCGCATGTCGAGAGTATCTTAGATATGCTGTTTTCTGGAAAAGCGAGACCGCAGATCTTATTCGCCATGATAATGCGCACAGGCAGATTATGGCGCACATCGTGAAATTGGCAGAGGGTAACCCGCCCCTCGCTACATGGGTGCTCGAACATGCTCCCACTGTCGACGTCGACACCGAGGATCTCACCCTCACTCTTTTCGATCTTTACGACGACCCCATGATCAACCTTCACACCTCTACCACTGCTGGTGGTGGATGGGCAAAACTCCCCGAGCAAACAACTGATAATCTCGACAACATCATCACAAGTCTCGAATTCTCCCGCCTCCACTACATGGCGGGAATGCAGCGTGAGAGTCTCGCCGAGTTTCTCACCACACTCTCCGACAACCTGGACAAGGCTCACTACGATGCCCTGCACGCACCGGGAATTCCTACCCTCGCCGAAGCGCTCGAAGCAGCTAATGAAGCACACTCCGTCGTTGAGGCGGGCCGACAGGAACTCGCACGACTTGGCTTCGCTGTGCCCAAACCCGAAACCACTCGTTACCCCCCAGAGTTGTTAGACGACGGAAAGGTACTGTTCTATGGCTATAAGTGCTTTGACTCGTTTGCACACATAGTGACAGATGTTCGCGGCCGCGTCGTCGAAGTCTACGCTGGTGAGCCTCCGATGGTCATCGATGATCACTGGGAAGCGGAGCTTACTGGCGAGATCGCGTGCCAAGAGTTTCTCCGATACGCCGCCGAATGGGATAGCGACGCATCGCGAAATGAGCGTCACCATGCGATTCATCAGGGAATCTCTGAATTCATCCGCGAACAGGTAAAACGTGACTCATCCTTGGAGGCGTGGGCATGCTCAACAGATCCACACCTCAATGAATGTACAGTGAACGATATCTCGATCACGTTCCACGACAAAGAAGGACAAAACCTCCTTGATGTTGATCGGACCCGCTACGGAGATGATTTCCTGTACCAGGAGGCCGGGGCATGCGATAGGTACGATAGTGATCGTGAGTTCATATCATCGCCCAGCCTTGAAGATGCGTGCGATCGAGTAGGTGTTGAACCGGAGAATTTTGCAACCTTCATCACTAATTTTTCCACACAGCTCCTCAGGATTCATAGTCGCGCGATACGAGGCGATAAATGGGAAACCTCTTGCATTGTTTATGAGGCTGCTCGAGCAGCTCAGGACACCGCTGCCCATGTAGCACAGCGTTCATCGATTCCCCCTGAGATGCTCGGAAGGAGCACTCCACATATTGGAACTCAGACGTTCACGATAAGGCCAATGCGATGGGTTCCATCGTCTGCGCTTCATGAAGCTGAAGGGCGATCACTGTGAATGATCCGTACCAGGACGTCCCCCCGATCGACGTCGAGCCGATGCCCAGCGACCCCGAGGATGTGGTGCCCGCCGCGCCTTCAAGGGGTGAGCCGCAGTTGTACTACTCGAGTGTTCACACGTTTGTTGATGAGTTTCTCACGCAGATCTACGACCGCCCTCTGGGCACCGGCCTCAACTGGTGCTCGGAGTGGTGGAAGCACACTGAGGCTGTCTTCTACCTGACCGCCCTGTGGCACTCATGGGAGGGCCTGCGGGCAACCGGCGAGCTCACGGCAATGGCAACGTGGATCGTGCAGTACCTAAACCCGATCATGGATCGGGTCATGGCCGAGAATGGACCCTTCAAGGGGTGCCAGCCCGATGAGCGACACCGCAAAGGTGAACACAAAGACGACTCGGCACCCCACCCCGGGCGGGTACTGCCGACGAAGCCACCGCCGCCCGGGCTCGTCGACGAGCGCCGATAATGGACGCAAACGTGTGGGTGGGGTAGCCGATATGGCTACCCCACCCACATGCGTTCACTCTAGCGGTGGATCGTGTACACATCCTCGAGGGGCGCGGCCGGCACTCGGTCGGCCGCCACATTCACCGGTGTCGCCAACATGTCCTGTGCGGGCGCAGGCTGGGCTTGCGAGGCCACCGTGAACGCCTTCACCCCGTCCGCGTCGATACCTGCGTCGAGCAGCTGCGTTGCCCAGGCCTGACGTGCTTCGGCGCTATCCCACGCGGGCACGTTCACGCTCATACTCGGACTGTCGAGATCGCTCACGGACATCGGATCGTCCGGCTGAGTCGTCATCAGTCCGTAGACGGTTAATGGATCTAGCTTCTTGTCCCCCGGTTTGGGTGCGGCCACAGCCACATCCTCTACTACAAACTCGGATAGCTGCGTACGCATAGCCTGTGGATCGGTGCGAATTTCCTCGAGGATTTCCTCGAGGGATTGCTCGAGCTTTTCCCCGTCGACGAGGGGCGCAGCAGCGGCCAGCTCTCCCACAGAGACGAGCGTCATGTCAACGAACTCATCCTTGCGCTGGTCTCGGAATGATCGTGGGTTGCGGGATTCCTCGCGAGCTCGTGCCTCAGCAGCCTGTCGGGCACGGGCCTCGGCCTCCAGACGCCGATGTGCCTCCGCCGCTACTTCCCGCGCATCCTCGTCGACGTGCGCAAAACGCTCGGCAAGGCCGACTGCTCGAGCTCTCTCCTCCCGACTGATCTTCGGGTCGTCCCACCAGTCCTCACGGCGAGCAGCCCGGTACAGTGGTGCCGCG
>ERZ773062.945-NODE-945-length-13161-cov-120.174500_pt1 | contig 13161 bp, 9 predicted proteins | sample MGYA00580626_ERZ773062 | MGnify/ENA primary metagenome ERZ773062 (study PRJEB29015, sample SAMEA2738003) | human oral metagenome | biome: human oral; feature: human-associated habitat; material: dental | place: China | collected 2058 ...
TTCTCATCCAATTCTGTTTTATTTTTAATTTTATCTAAAACATTTTGGTAATTTTGGATCACCTCAGAACGTTTCGTCCACTCATTATTAATATTACTAGCCCAAGGAGATTGTCCTTCTACTTTAAAAGTTCCATCAAACTTTCCAAAGTCACCCGTGACTTGTTCGAAACCTTGAAAAACTAAAGTCTGTAAGCTTTCTGAATCCGAAAAATGACCACTGGTCGAGCTCGCAAACGACTGCAATTTTTCTAATTTCCTTTGTAACTCATCTCGCTTACTCGTTGCATTTGAGATAATTCCTCGAACATTACTTATATATATAGGATCGATGTCCTTTAGATTAGATAAACTATACAAAATAGCTTCATGAGTCGAAATGGTTGTATTCTTCGCTTCAATTTGCTTTTGAAGTATCTCCTCATCTAGACTTTCTCCACCGACTTGTGAACAGTAAAGAGTCGGTAATTCACTGGCTTTTCCTCCCAAACTCTCTGAAAATAGAATAACTCCTCTAAGTAGGGGAACCATTATATTTTCAGCATAGGACTTAGCGCTATCATAGGCTTTACCTTTTAATTCTCCCTCTGTAATCAAATTATTAAAGGCAATAATGACATCGTTATAATAATTCACACGGTTGCTTAATACACTATTTGCTGTGCTGAACTATGAAATAACTCTTTTCCAGATCTTACATATACAGTCGGCAATATCTTTACCAAACTTAATAAGCGTAACCAAGCAATACTGTTACCTGCCCTGTTCCTTCTGTTTGGAGAATATGATAAAAAGGGGTTTGTTGTTCGCGGTTATTCTTCTCTAAGGTCCATAGCAATCTAGCATATGCTTCCTTGGTTAATTCTTCATAATTATGATTTAGGGTCACCATTATAATATTATTGATTTCAAAGTATGATGAAAATTTCATCCCCTCAACTTCAAGAAATTCCTCCTCTAAGGGAAGAAAGAATTCAATATCCATATTTCCTTCATATGGCACATTATTTAGACTATATACAATAGGTCCTGCTGGATGACCTCCTGCTTCATAAATAGCTGTCATAAAAGCATCTAACTCATTTCTCATCTGACTAACATGAAAAGTCTTACGCTTTTTAATCACATTACGTGCCTCAAAAATGTTTTCATTAGTCACACCTGGTGCAGCAACATATTTCATCAATCCACCTCCCAACTACTATATGTATCAACTATAATCTCTTTTCCAGGATGATAAAGCACATGATAAACAGCTAAGCACTCCAAATTTTCTCTAGCATATTTTACACGTAAGGTATCGTAATAATCCGCTAAATTTTCTGAGGAAAAAGTAGCGAAATCATCACTGTCTATAAAAATATTTTCTTGAAAAAGAAATGGTCCTTTATATCTATCTATTTGGGTATATGCATTGCCAAATGTTGTAAAAATAGAAATCGTTTTTTTATCCCCAAAAGGATAACTCTTAAAATATACTGGACCATCTGAAAAAACCATATCTAGCATATCCTCTATAAACTCCCAACATAAAGGATATACTTTATGACAAATCTGTTCGACTGGTACATTTTCCAACCCACTTTCTTCATAACCAAATTGATTATGAAGAACTAACTTTTTAGGTCTTATTTCCATATTTCTTTACTGCTTTCTTAATTGTTCTTATCTTTAAGCTAATTCATCACTATCAGGGTGCTTTTTCACATAAATAGCTGCATAAACTGCATCTACCATGACAGCCGGCAAAGTCAAGGTCAACAAAATTCCCAATAAAATACCAAAGGCATTCTGAATATAACCCGTTAGGAGGGAAGGAATAATTGTTGCCCCAGCAAAAGCTATAGCAAAATTATTCCACCATGTTTTCTTTCTATCTCCCTCTTTTACTTGATTAAAGGCCCAGACTTTCCCCTGATTCTTTGGGAGATAGTACCAAGCATAGAGACCACATGCAAAGATAAAAAGAAGCAATATAAAGATAACATAAATTGGAGTGAGAGGAGATTGATATATTCCTTCTATACTATTTGAATCTCCTACTGTTATAAACATCAACATTCCGATAAAATTGGCCCAAACTAATGTCGTCCAAGTAAGCAAAGCAATCAGAATAAATGTTAAAAATTTAAATCGATTGATCAAAAACTTAGAAAAACCAAACAACATACCTACAACATTAAGAATGATACAAGTCAAAAATAGAACTTTAAGCCCTCCCTGATGACTTCCTGTTTCACCTATAAGACCCCAGTAAAAGAAAAAGGAGCAAAATGGTAAATTTATCCATGGATATAACTTAATATAGCCTAGACTGACACCATGTGTGATCAAAGGACCATGGTATCTTTCTCTTTCTATATCAGTAATCTTTGTCTTATTTTTTATATTCGCCTTCACCATTAACTAAACCACCCTCCTATTGTTTTTAAGCCATCGCCAATTGCATCTGTTGTTTTTGTTAAGGCATCCTTAGCTATATCCGTTACAGATTGATTATTTAATTCCTTAATTTTAAAGTCATTCATAAGCCATCCAATGGCTGCACCTAATCCTAACCCAACAACTGTCCCAATAGGTCCTCCAATAAAAGTCCCGATTGCGGCACCAGCGCTTGCAGCAGAAGCACCTGAAAGAAGATCAACACCTTGGTCAACTACGAAATTTCGAATTTTTGTCCCCACAGAAGAGGTATTATCATCAAAAAAGTTTTCTTTTATATTTCCCCCAACATTAAGAACTGTTCCAATGGCACCAAGCGCTTTGCCAGCTTGTCCCCATTTTGAAAGCTGTGAAGCATCTTTCCATTTGAAGTCATCCCAAAATTTCAAAGAATTTTTAAAACCGCTTTTAGCCGAATCTACAGCATCTCCAATAGCAGTTCGCCAACCAGTTGTCTGAACTCCTTTGCCAATATTGGTATCAGTAGGATCGAAATCTCTACCTGTATTTTGATTATATTCTCCACTTCCACTAGTATATACATGTCCTGTATTTTTATTATAAAGAAAACGAGAGCCTATCTTAACACGACCTCTGGAGTCAGAAGTAATTTGTCGACCGTTAATAAAGTTTATTTCAGCCTTAGCTAGAATAACTCTACCAACAATATTCGAAAATTTTGAAGATTTGTCGGCTGATTCTTCCTGCTTCAAAATAAAATCAATGGCTTTTTCAACAGAAATCCCCTGTTCCTTTGCAACATCTTGGGCCATCGTTAGCAATTCAGCTTCCGTCCTATCTACAAATCCCTGAATTGCATTCTTAACATTCTCTGGCATGCCCTTAGCTGGATAGCGGTTCTGATAAGCTTGGATTGCCTTTATATCATTCTCATCCAATTCTGTTTTATTCTTAATTTTATCTAAAACATTTTGGTAATTTTGGATCACCTCAGAACGTTTCGTCCACTCATTATTAATATTACTAGCCCAAGGAGATTGTCCTTCTACTTTAAAAGTTCCATCAAACTTTCCAAAGTCACCCGTGACTTGTTCGAAACCTTGAAAAACTAAAGTCTGTAAGCTTTCTGAATCCGAAAAATGACCACTGGTCGAGCTCGCAAACGACTGCAATTTTTCTAATTTCCTTTGTAACTCATCTCGCTTACTCGTTGCATTTGAGATAATTCCTCGAACATTACTTATATATATAGGATCGATGTCCTTTAGATTAGATAAACTATACAAAATAGCTTCATGAGTCGAAATGGTTGTATTCTTCGCTTCAATTTGCTTTTGAAGTATCTCCTCATCTAGACTTTCTCCACCGACTTGTGAACGGTAAAGAGTCGGTAGTTCACTCGCTTTTCCTCCTAGACTCTCTGAAAAGAGGATAACTCCTCTAAGTAGGGGAACCATTATATTTTCCGCATAGGACTTAGCGCTATCATAGGCTTTCCCTTTTAATTCTCCCTCTGTAATCAAATTATTAAAGGCAGTAATAACATCGTTATAATAATTCACACGGCTGCTTAATACACTATTCGCTGTACTGCCCTGCGAATCTGCTGAGCCTATGTCTACTTTAATCCCCATTCTTCTCCTCCTTTTCCTCATTTTGTGATTCAAGACGGCGTTGTTGAAAAAGAAGTTCCTCTTTTTCGTCCTCTAGCATGGTCACCGCCTTTTTTAGTTCTTCTTTCTTCTCGGAGATAAAATCATCAAGTAGCTGTTCATTCCTTTTTAACATTTCTATATCTTCAAGACGATCCATCTCATCTTTAACTGATAACGGATAATATCCTAATTCTCTATATGGGATGAAGTTTGTTTGACAAAGATCTATGATCTCCGTCGCAACGTAAGAAAACTGATTTCTTTCTGCTTCTAACTTTGATAATTTCGTTTGAATCTGTTGAACACTACATTGAATATCTTCTAATTTTCTAGTTTTTTCCATCCTCACTCCTTAAACAAATTATTTTGAGGAACAAATGATGGATTTGAATACAGAGAAGGTAGACCAGTTGTCCCCTTATTTTGACTCGACGGCAAATTATTTTGCCACAATGTGCTTATCTTCTCATCTACTACTTCGAATTCATTTGCGACACCATGAATTAGTTTTACGAATTCACTTATTTTCGATTGAACATTTTCAGCCATAGAGGCCTCATTTATGATCAATCTTCTTCCTACCGTATTAGCGGTATAATAGCTTGTCTTATCTCTCGTAACTGTACCAGCAGTAGTAATGCTATTGCTTGCTGATACAATTCCAGTTGCAATAGTGCTTGCCTTGCCTTTTTCACTTTTTACTTGTCCCATGTTCAATAACCTTTTCAATTATCCTTTCTACTATCAAATTGTCAAGAAACAGGGTTGAATCTTAAATATCAAATAATATTGTTACTTATTCTTACTAATTTTGAGTTTGATGACTTCTTTCCGAGAATGCAAATAAATCTGATCAGGATCTGGAGCCACATCTCTGCTATACATTCCTTTATCTAAGAAGGTTTGATCCATTAGGCGCATACCAAAGATGACCCATTGGACATTTGTTTTGAGGTATCTAGGAATTGGGTCAATACTTGTCCCAATATAAGTATAATCAGTACCAATAATAAACCTCATCCCTACTCGATACCCATTCTCAAACATAAATTGAAGCTGTTGTTCATTTAGATCACTTTCGGATACAAGTGCTCTCATATTTGGTATAAAAACAATCCACTCAGATGAGATTCCTTTTTCAAGACGGCGCTCTATTTCATAGATTAGCTGATTTCCTATGTCAGATAGTTCCTTTTTACTTCCAACATAGGTTTTAACCTGCTCACTATACGCTTCATATTCTTGGAAAGCATCAATCAACATTATATGAACGTTAGGTATTCTAAGAATAGTTTTTAATAAATGATGAGTTATATTATCAAAAGCATCTTCTGCATTTGATACATAAACCATGTGTTTAAATTTGCTAAGAGAGATATTGACACTTCCAACCATTTCTAGCTCCAAACCGATAGGAATCTGACCATTCTCAATAGCTTCTTGTACACTAGGTAAATTCAAAAATTCTTCCATCGTCAACTCCTCTGGCACCATCGGGATGGCACTTGGGCGTTGACCTGTCCAAGCTTCTTGGAGGGAAGCGACTTCCTGGCGCAGGTTGTTGAGGACTTGGGTGTCATTGGCTCCTGAGACTGGGAGAGCTAACTGGATCACATCCACCTCTTCACGTTTCATGAGTGCACGGCCCTTGATGTCCTCCATGGTCATGGCAAGGGGCGTAGAGCCCACGATTGCCCGCACCTCGCTCACATCATTCTGTGGAAGGCTCAACTGGTGCTTGAAGTTCGAGTAGAGTTGGGCCCGAAGGTTGGACTGTCGACCCGCTGTCATCAAGAGATGCACTCCGATGCTGAGACCTTCACGAGAGATGCGCACCAAGAGTTTAAAGAGTTCTGCCTCATAAGCCTCCTCCTTGATGGCCTCATAGCTGTCTAAGAGGATAACGATAGAGGACTCTTGCTGGCCACTAGCCTGACGGTAGAGTTCCAAGGTCCCAACGCCATAGTCCGCAAGCAGTTTCTTACGGCGGTTGAGTTCTTTCTCCATGATTCGTACAAACTTAGAAATCTTCTCCGTTTGGTCCAAAAGCATGGTATCCGCTACCTGTGGAAGTTTAGACAAGGGAGCCAAACCATTGGTCCCAAAGTCCATCAAATACATGGTAAGGTCCTTGGGACTGAACTTTCTCGCCAAGTCCATGGCTGCGGTTTGAAGGAAGGTCGTCTTTCCTGTACCCGGACTTCCGTAAAGAAGGACATGCCCATCCTTGGAGAGGTTGATAGAGACGGCTTCCTGCTTCTGAGCCTGCGGGATATCTGCCATTCCGAGTAGGAAGGAAAGGGATTTCTCTTCTTCCCAAGCAACCGCTGGCTGCACTGTTTCCAGCTCCTCTAGCGCGATGCGCTCCTTAAGTGGTGGCAACCATGGCTGTGGTACTGGAGGAATCTCTTGTTCCTGACACAGAACTTGGATATGTTCCACAATCGCATCCAACTCTGTCGGAACTTCCTTGATCTCATCCACATCTTCTAAGCCTGATAGATCCTCATTTAAAATCTCATATTGCCCCAATTCATTGATCAGGAAGATGGTATGGTCCTCGATCCCCATATCGTCCTTGTCCGGCTGGTAATCCGCGCCTGACCAGGCTGACTGGAAGAGCTCATAGACTTCATTGTTTCCGACTTGCAGATAAGCACGTCCCGTCTGAGTGATCTCGGCCGCATCAGGTGTATGAAGCATTTCATTGGAGTCCGAACGATCCGCCACCTTAAGGGCTATCTTGAAGCGTGAGTTGGACCAGATCTGGTCATCGACCACACCTGATGGCTTCTGAGTAGCTAGGATCAAGTGAACCCCGAGGGAACGCCCGACCCGAGCGATAGACACCAGCTCCTTGATAAAGTCAGGCTGGTTGACCTTGAGCTCTGCGAACTCATCTGAGATGAGAAAGAGGCTTTAACTCATTATACCATAAGAGATATATTGTAAGAAAAACTGAACACTGTATGGAATAATGAAAGAAAACCACCTGAAAATAATTCAGGTGGTCAATAAAATCCTGCAGAAGTGGGTATTACTTCCCATTTGTTTTGTTGAATATTTTGAAAAATATAACATTCCTGTTTGATGATATAATCGAAATTAACTTTTAATCATCACCAAAGCAGTCATCAATCACATGACTAACATTACCCATAAGATTTGTCATGTCTCCAAGTTTATATCCCAACGCCTGTACCGCAGAACCTGAAGCCAGACTCTCTAAATCACTCTTGAAATTTGTAAATCGAATCTGCAAAGATTTCACAACTGCACCAACTGCTTTTTGAGCACGAACAACACCTTTCAATTCAGTTGCTCCATAAAATGCATCCTCCATCCCATTCCTGAACGCAGGCTTGAAACCTCCCAACATCGACACAACTAGATTTATTGTTGTAGCTGCTGTGGTCAAATCTATATCCAAAACATCAATCTCTGAAGCAGCTGTTCGAATTGTATCCGATATTGAAATCTCGGACTCCACGATACCATAAAACTTTTTATCGTCCTTATCCTCAAATTTGTTCTTATAATAAATCTCAGTAGGAAAATCATTGATAAGATCTTTTAAATTATCTCTGGAGGTATTTATAACTTTATTCGTCTGTTCAATATAGCCTTTTGCACTATCTAGATAACTGCTAAAGGACGTAGACATCTGATTTGCTAGATCCTCAGCCCTCACATCTATCTGATCATCAAAAGCACTAATAACATCACGGTCATCAAATATACCACTCTCCTCCAAGTAACTATTATAGTCCTGTGAAACACTTGTATTAACATCTGGAACCGAACTAAAATCTAGTGTATCTATATTTCTAGCCAAGCCTCTATCTGTTTCTTCTAAAGTAGTTTTGATAATTTCGGCTACGGAGATAGTATAGGAAATACAATAAATGATTGTTTGGATATTTTGTTCCAATACTTTTAAAATTTCATTCACTGCTTGTGGAATCCCATCTCCAAAATGCGAACGCTTCTCTAAACCTTTCGTACTTTTCTCAATCATTTCCTCAAATGAATTGACCAGTTCGGCTCCCTTTGAGCCCAAGTATGTAGAGGTGGCTGATTCCGCCCAAATATTACCTTCGGATTTACCTTTTGAAGTCATGTTATGCACTTCAATATCGAGAAGAGCAGAGTCACTATTAAACTTCGCACTATATAATTTTGATTCAATTGCTCCATGGTCAAAATTATTTCCATTACTATCAAAATAGTCGTTTAGGCCACTAAAGCCAAACCAGTCAAAATTCCTAGAAAAATCATAGGGATTATATGCATTAAGTGTTTTAAACGTTTCTTTCATGCCATCATAATTACTGAAAGCTTTATCTATCTTTTGTATAGCTTCAATCAAGCTAATTGATTGTAAATGCTGGAAGACAGCTTCTTTTAGATTGTTTGTACGACTCGACAAATTGTTCATAACATTTTCATTTGCCTGGTTTGTACGCTTAACTACTTCTAACAACTCTTCCGCATGTCCTAAACTGGCTCTCAGATTTGTAATCAAAATTATCATAGATGTTGTGTCTAAGCGAATTTCTTTTGAGTCACCATACTTTTTCAACAAATCTCGAGTTGTTGTATTCTCTGGAGTCACTGCAAAATCTAATGAACCATCACCATCTATATCAATCGCAAATAACTGTTCCAGAACTACTTGCTTCGTATATTCCATAGCTTCAGCACTTTTTCTGTATTTGGTCATGTTATGTACAATTGGTAAATCGATTGCAACAACATTTTCAGGATACTTGGTTTCCCTTGTAATTCCTAAAATATTCAACAATGTTGAAGTATTATTATCCAATAGTGTTTCGTATGTGCTATTATCTAGTACCTGTCCTCCAAAAGAAATCTCCTTTCCATCTTGAGCCCAGACAAGATTCGTTAAAAAATCTCGAGTTGTAGAAAATGTCACAGAGGATCCTTTATAATTTTTTTTCAACTCTTCAATTCGCTTTGCCTCTTCTTTAGCAGCTTTAACTTCTTCAGGAGTGGTAGCCTTTAAGCGAGAGAGATACTTCCAATATGGTCCTATAATCGCATTACCGTCAGCCTCAGAGTGTATTAATTTATCTAAAAAATTAAACGCTTTTAGTATAGCAGAGTCGCCATCCATGACCATCTCTTGAGCAGTCTTCCCATTTACTGACTGAGGTGCTCCCTGATAGCCAATATTATAAGGAACTTGTCTTTCTAATGCCACTCTCCCGCTCTGAAACACTCCGTAAGAGTGACCAGTAGTTGTGCTAATATAACGGCCACTCGCTTCTACTCTATCATAGAAATCAAGTGCTGGTTTATTCTTTTCTTTCAGGTACAAAGTATCATTTAATCCAATCGCTGCATCTACAATTATATCCTTATGACCATCAGCCTCCATGTTGGTTCCAGCGTATGAGATATAGGTCTCCTTTGTTAGTTCATCGTAAACAGCAATAGCAGCAACACCCGAATCTGGATCGTACATTTTGTCTACGATTTCATATCTATCTATACCGGCATTACGCAAAACATCCTTTACCACTGTTTCGGGATCGCCCTCTATTGCTCCCGTATATGCTTTCTCATAATCGTACACAGCATCCGATAATACCGCAGACATTTCAACTCGACGATTACTCTTTTCAATTCCGTTCATGTAAACCTCATTCTTTTTCAAAAATAACGCTACTAATTTGTACAATCTTTTGATTAGATTTTAGTTGAATAGTTACTCTATATATCGTTGAGCTGGAATGATTTACTAACACTATACATGTTGTTTCCTCTGGTAAATCATATTTGCTTTTTAGATGTTTATAGAGGTCGGAGTGATTCTCTGGCTGGTAAATAATTTCACGAAGCTCTGTTTCCGCACTCTTAAAAGTCTCCTTTACATCTAAAGAAGTAAAGAAATCTCTTTGTATCACTAAATTAAGAATTTCTTCATCATATAAAGGAGTTACCTCCGACCCATAATTTAACTTCCCATTAGAGTAAGTAACTGGAACAGTTTCTTTATCGTCGCCAATTGTTATTGTATAATCACCTTTAATATCAGCTTGATTAATATCTAAGTCCACTTCGTATTTTTTAACTTCAGCTTGATTTTTTATATAAACTCTACTAGTGTATGCCTTTAATCCCGTAAAGTCCTTCTTGTCTTGTTCTAAAAATTTAAACATAGGCTCAAACGTTTTTTCAAATTCGTACTGTTTCTTTGTCCTGTTTTTGGGAATGGTTTCACCACCTAAATTGCATCCAGTCAATGTTGTTGCTGTCATAAGTATAACTCCTCCTATCAGTAACCATAAAATTATTTTTATTTTTTTCATCTTTCTTTACTCCGTGATTATAATGTTCAATATTGAACTGTGATTGTACCTTTAATCAATCATTTAGCGCATCAATGCCTTGATCTTAATGTATGTACTCTCACAAACAAAATAATGAACTTGCTTTTCTAACATAGTCTCTCTTAGAGGTTTCTTTGCGACGGGTACAATGGTTTGGTCATTGAGCCTCATGCTAATCAAAGCTTGTTTGAAGCCTTTTGCTAGACGCAATGGAGCCTCTATATTACGAGAAATACTTTGGTTCGTAATAACAATTGAAGCATAGCCTGCTAGTAAACCTTGTTTAAAGATAAACTCTAGTCTCTTTTGTGCCACAGGTGTTAAATTCCCAATTATTTCCGTGATATTATAAAGAATGATGGTAACTACATGCTCCTTTAATCCCTCTTGATTTCGCTTATGAATTTCCGATTCAAGAAGCTCTAGCCTATTTTCGATGTTTTGTATTTCATTCTCATAAATGACTTCTTCCCCAAATCTTTCAAGATTGAGTTTAGAAAATTGCGGTGCCAAGACGATGACTTTCTGTTTCCCTTTAACAATGTGTTTCACCAAGGCCGTCATCTGCTCTTCTTTATCTGTTAAATAGAGAAGATTGCCTTTAGCCAGGTTCCAAGTAACAGGCTCAACTGTCTCCATGTCCAGTCCCAGCGGTACGAGACCTTGCTCATAGGTAGCCTGTACACTTGCTCGACCATAGAAGTCCGCCTCCGTCAACTCCTCTGGCACCATCGGGATGGCACTTGGGCGTTGTCCTGTCCAAGCTTCTTGGAGGGAAGCCACTTCCTGGCGCAGATTGTTGAGGACTTGAGTGTCATTAGATCCAGAGACTGGGAGAGCTAACTGGATAACATCCACCTCTTCACGTTTCATGAGTGCACGGCCCTTGATGTCCTCCATGGTCATGGCAAGGGGCGTAGAGCCCACGATTGCCCGCACCTCGCTCACATCATTCTGTGGAAGGCTCAACTGGTGCTTGAAGTTCGAGTAGAGTTGGGCCCGAAGGTTGGACTGTCGACCCGCTGTCATCAAGAGATGCACTCCGATGCTGAGACCTTCACGAGAGATGCGCACCAAGAGTTTAAAGAGTTCTGCCTCATAAGCCTCCTCCTTGATGGCCTCATAGCTATCTAAGAGGATAACGATAGCCGGCTCTTGCTGGCCACTAGCCTCTCGGTAGAGCTCTAAAGTCCCTACACCATAGTCCGCAAGGAGTTTCTTACGACGGTTGAGTTCGCGCTCCATGATTCGCACAAACTTAGAAATCTTCTCTGCCTGATCCAAAAGCATGGTGTCTGCCACCTGCGGAAGCTTGGACAAGGGCGCCAATCCATTGGTCCCAAAGTCCATCAAGTACAGGGTAAGAGTCTTGGGACTGTGCTTTCTCGCTAGATCCATACCAGCTGTCTGAAGGAAGGTGGTCTTTCCTGTACCCGGACTTCCGTAAAGAAGGACATGCCCATCCTTAGAGAGGTTGATAGAGACGGCTTCCTGCTTCTGGGCTTGTGGGATATCCGCCATCCCAAGTAGGAAGGAAAGGGGTTTCTCTTCTTCCCAAGCAACCGCTGGCTGCACTGCTTCCAGCTCCTCTAGCGCAATGCGCTCTTTGAGCGGAGGCAACCATGGCTGGGGTACTGGAGGAATTTCTTGTTCCTGACACAGAACTTGGATATGCTGTACAATCGCATCCAACTCTGTCGGAACTTCCTTGATTTCTTCGACTTCTTCTAAGCCCGATAGGTCTTCATTCAAGATTTCATATTGACCCAATTCATTGATCAGATAAATCGTATGGTCCTCAATCCCCATATCATCCTTGTCCGGCTGATAATCCGCCCCTGACCAGGCTGACTGGAAGAGTTCATAGACTTCATTATTTCCGACCTGCAGATAGGCACGTCCCGTCTGAGTGATCTCAGCTGCATCCGGTGTATGAAGCATTTCATTGGAGTCCGAACGGTCCGCCACCTTAAGGGCAATCTTAAAGCGTGAGTTGGACCAGATCTGGTCATCCACCACACCAGATGGTTTCTGCGTAGCTAGGATCAAGTGAACCCCGAGGGAACGCCCGACCCGAGCGATAGACACCAGCTCCTTGATAAAGTCAGGCTGGTTGACCTTGAGCTCTGCGAACTCATCTGAGATGAGAAAGAGGTGAGGGAGAGGCTCAGTCGCTTCTCCGTTTTTAAATTTCTTCTGGTATTGATTGATATGGTTGACTTCAAACTCTCCAAAGAGCCGTTCCCGGCGATGGATCTCCGCATTGATTGAAGCCAGGGCCCGCATAGACTGGGCTCCATCCAAGTTGGTAATGGTTCCCAAGAGGTGGGGCAGGTTTTTAAAGAGATTGGCCATTCCCCCACCCTTGTAGTCAATAAGCAAGAAAGCCACATCATGAGGGTGGAAGTTGACAGCGAGGGACAGGATATAGGATTGGATGGTTTCAGACTTCCCTGAACCCGTCGTCCCTGCAATCAAACCATGTGGGCCATGGGCCTTTTCATGGAGGTTGAGCTGAACCAAGTCCTCCTTGCCTCGTAGACCGATTGGAACAGCCAAGCTCTTATAGGGTGCATTCTTTTTCCAACGACTCGATACCTGCAAGTCTTCAAAGGTCTCTGCCCCATACATTTCCATAAAGGTCACAGAATCTGGAATTGAACTCTTGAGGTTTTGGAGGTGATTGAGTGGTGCCAAGGTACGGGCAATCCGCTCCTTGTCATAATCTGCTGGGAAATGATCCAAGCG
>ERZ773062.948-NODE-948-length-13151-cov-105.567502_pt1 | contig 13151 bp, 7 predicted proteins | sample MGYA00580626_ERZ773062 | MGnify/ENA primary metagenome ERZ773062 (study PRJEB29015, sample SAMEA2738003) | human oral metagenome | biome: human oral; feature: human-associated habitat; material: dental | place: China | collected 2058 ...
GTAAGAAAAGGGAAAAAATGACAGAAGAAATCAAAAATCAACAGGCACAGGATTACGATGCCAGTCAAATTCAAGTTTTGGAGGGCCTGGAAGCCGTTCGTATGCGTCCAGGTATGTATATTGGATCGACTTCAAAAGAAGGTCTTCACCATCTAGTCTGGGAAATCGTTGATAATTCAATTGATGAAGCCCTGGCTGGATTTGCCAGTCATATCCAAGTCTTTATTGAGCCAGATAATTCCATCACTGTTGTGGATGATGGTCGTGGAATTCCTGTTGACATTCAGGAAAAGACAGGACGTCCCGCTGTTGAGACCGTCTTTACAGTTCTTCACGCTGGAGGAAAATTCGGCGGTGGTGGATACAAGGTTTCAGGTGGTCTCCATGGGGTGGGTTCATCCGTAGTAAACGCCCTTTCTACTCAACTAGATGTTCATGTCCACAAAAACGGTAAGATTCATTACCAAGAATACCGTCGTGGTCATGTTGTTGCTGATCTTGAGGTGGTTGGAGATACGGATAAAACGGGAACAACTGTTCACTTTACACCAGATCCAGAGATTTTTACAGAAACAACGACCTTTGATTTTGACAAATTAAACAAACGTATTCAAGAACTAGCCTTTTTGAACCGAGGTCTTCGAATCTCCATCACAGATAAGCGTGAAGGTCTCGAACAGACTAAACATTACCACTATGAGGGTGGGATTGCTAGCTACGTTGAATATATCAACGAGAACAAGGATGTTATCTTTGATACACCAATCTACACAGACGGTGAGATGGATGATATCACAGTTGAAGTAGCCATGCAGTACACAACTGGTTACCACGAAAACGTCATGAGTTTCGCCAATAACATTCACACCCATGAAGGTGGTACGCATGAGCAAGGTTTCCGTACAGCGCTGACACGTGTTATCAATGATTATGCTCGCAAAAATAAATTGCTAAAAGACAATGAAGATAACCTAACAGGGGAAGATGTCCGCGAAGGTTTGACAGCAGTTATCTCAGTTAAGCATCCAAATCCGCAGTTTGAAGGACAAACCAAGACCAAACTGGGGAATAGTGAAGTAGTTAAGATTACCAATCGCCTCTTCAGTGATGCCTTTTCTGATTTTCTCATGGAAAATCCACAGATTGCTAAGCGCATCGTGGAAAAAGGGATCTTGGCTGCCAAGGCTCGTGTAGCTGCCAAGCGTGCGCGTGAAGTCACTCGCAAGAAATCTGGCTTGGAAATTTCCAATCTGCCAGGAAAACTAGCGGATTGTTCTTCGAACAATCCTGCGGAAACAGAACTCTTTATCGTTGAGGGAGACTCAGCTGGTGGGTCAGCTAAATCTGGTCGTAACCGTGAATTCCAAGCTATCTTGCCAATTCGTGGTAAGATCTTGAACGTTGAAAAAGCTAGCATGGATAAAATCCTTGCAAACGAAGAAATTCGGAGTCTCTTCACAGCCATGGGGACAGGATTTGGTGCAGAATTTGATGTCACTAAGGCTCGTTACCAAAAACTCGTTTTGATGACCGATGCCGATGTTGATGGAGCCCACATTCGAACCCTCTTGTTAACCTTGATTTACCGCTACATGAAACCAATCTTAGAAGCTGGTTATGTTTATATTGCCCAGCCACCGATTTATGGGGTTAAAGTCGGAAGTGAGATTAAAGAATACATCCAGCCAGGTGCAGATCAAGAAATTAAACTCCAAGAAGCCTTAGCACGTCATAGTGAAGGGCGTTCAAAACCAACCATCCAACGTTATAAAGGTTTGGGAGAAATGGATGACCACCAATTGTGGGAAACAACCATGGATCCAGAACATCGCTTGATGGCGCGTGTTTCGGTAGATGATGCTGCCGAAGCAGATAAAATCTTTGATATGTTGATGGGTGACCGAGTTGAACCTCGCCGTGAATTTATCGAAGAAAATGCCGTTTACAGTACCCTTGACGTCTAAAAAATGTGGGAAATAGTTCCCATGACCTAAAAAATATGATATAATCAATACGATTGTTTCTAGTATAAAAGGAGTTTGATATGTCTAATGGACAACTAATTTATCTAATGGTTGCGATTGCAGTCATTTTGATTCTGGCTTATGTAGCGGCAATCTTCCTACGTAAGCGTAATGTAAGTAGATTGACGGCCCTCGAAGAAAGAAAAGAAGAACTCTACAACCTTCCTGTAAATGATGAGGTTGAAGCGGTTAAAAACATGCACTTGATTGGTCAAAGTCAGGTAACCTTCCGTGAATGGAATCAAAAATGGGTTGATTTATCCCTTAACTCATTTGCTGATATTGAAAATAACCTGTTTGAGGCTGAAGGCTACAATAATTCTTTTCGCTTTTTCAAAGCGACTCACCAAATCGATCAAATCGAAAGTCAAATTGATTTAATTGAAGAAGACATTGCGGCGATTCGCAATGCGCTTTCAGAGCTTGAAAAACAAGAGTCTAAGAATAGCGGACGTGTTCTGCATGCTTTGGACTTATTTGAAAATCTGCAACATACCGTAGCAGAAAATTCGGAACAGTATGGTAAAGCCCTTCCTGAAATTGAGAAACAATTGGAAAATATCCAGTCAGAGTTTTCTCAATTTGTAACCTTGAACTCTTCAGGTGACCCAGTTGAAGCTGCAGCAATTCTTGATTCAACTGAAAATCATATTCTCGCTTTGACACATATCGTTGATCGTGTTCCATCTCTCGTGAAGACTTTGTCAACAGAACTTCCAGAACAATTGGAAGATTTGGAGGAAGGCTACCGTAAACTCTTGGATGCTAATTATCACTTCACTGAAACGGACATCGAGTCACGCTTCCAACTTTTACATGAATCCTTGAAAAATAATCAAGAAAACATCCGCCAGTTGGAATTGGATAATGCAGAGTATGAAAATACACAAATCCAAGAAGAGATTAATGCGCTCTACGATATCTTCACGCGTGAAATAGCTGCCCAAAAAGTCGTTGAAAGTCTCCTTTCAACGCTTCCAACCTACCTCAATCACTTGAAAGAAAATAATCAGGTTTTGGTTCAAGACCTTGAACGCTTGAATAAAACTTATCTTCTCCCAGAAAGTGATGGGAACCATGTCCGCCGTCTTCAAGCTGAATTGTCAGGGCTTGATACAGCGATCACAGAGGCAACTGAAGATCAGACAGAACCTACTCAAGCCTACTCGGTTTTAGAGGAGCAGCTTAGTTCACTTCAAAGTAATCTAAAAGACATTGAAGACGAACAAGTTTCTGTTAGTGAACGCCTAGCTCAAATCGAAAAAGATGACATCAATGCTCGTCAAAAAGCAAATGTCTATGTGAACCGTTTGCATACTATCAAACGTTACATGGAGAAGAGAAACTTGCCGGGTATTCCTCAAAGTTTCTTGAAACTTTTCTTTACTGCAAGCCATAACACAGAAGATCTGATGGCAGAGTTAGAACAAGCACAAGTTAATATTGAATCAGTTAAACGAATTCTTGAAATTGCGACCCATGACATGGAGGCTCTTGAAACAGAAACCTACAATATTGTTCAATACGCGACTTTGACGGAGCAACTCTTGCAGTATTCAAACCGTTACCGTTCATTTGATGAGCGTATCCAGCAAGCTTTCAATGAAGCACTTGAAATTTTTGAAAAAGAATTTGACTACAAGGCATCATTTGAGAAAATTTCTCAGGCCTTGGAAGTTGCAGAACCAGGAGTCACAAATCGCTTTGTTTCTTCTTATGAAAAAACACGTGAAGCGATTCGCTTCTAATACCTGAAAAGCTTAGATCATCTAGGCTTTTTATTATTTATTTCAAAAATAGAAGAATATCGATTTATCATTGAAAATATAGTTCTGATTTGATATGATGGAGGTATGAAGAAAAATAGAGAGAAGCGTGTTTCCCACGATAAAAAGAGAAATGTATTACTGGTTTTAGTAGGTATTTTAAGTCTTGCTATGCTCTGCCTAGGTGGCGTGATTGGTTACAAGATTTTGCAGAAACAGTCCTATGAACAGAAAATTGAAACCTTAAAAAATGAAAAAGATCAACAATTCAACGTAGGCAGTCAGAGAGACCATTTCCGAAAAGGTCAAGCTGAAGTGATTGTCTACTATCCTCTTCAAGGAGAGGAAGTCATTGAGCCTGTGAGAGAAAAAATCAACCAGGATATTAAAGAAAAGCTGGAAGATAAAGAAGATTTGGTCTTTTATTATACCGAGCAATTGGATTCTGTTTTAAAGGGAGTTGTTGCTCGTAATATCAGTAAGCAAGTTTACGATTTGTCTGCAGCAAAGGTTGAAGAAAAAGAAAAAACGTCTTTAGGAAAAGTTTTCTTGACTGAAGATGGGAAAACTTTTGATCTGAGTAAACTTTTCAAGGATGCTAGCAAGGCTAAGGAACTCCTGCTGAGACAAATCAAATCAACCCTAGAAGATAAGAAACTTGACCAGACAAAAATGGATCAGGTTCTAAAAAACTTCACAGACCAAGATTTGTCGTCATGGAGCTTTGATTATAAAGATAGTCAACTCATCCTTTATCCAGCTGACCAAGTGGAGACTCTGGAGGAAATTGCTTTACCAATATCCAGTTTCTTTGATGTGTTGGAGTCCTCTTATCTATTAGAAAAGGATGCTGAGCTTTACCAAGCTTACTTTGCTCAGAAAAATAAAAAAGTTGTAGCCTTGACCTTTGATGATGGTCCAAATCCATCTACAACTACGCAAGCTTTGGATACATTAGCTAAGTACAATGTAAAGGCGACTTTCTTTGTACTTGGTAAAAACATTGCTGGCAATGAAGATCTTCTGAAACGAATGAAATCAGAAGGACATGTTGTGGGAAACCATAGCTGGGATCATCCCGTTCTTTCCAAATTGTCTCTTGAAGATGCTAAAAAACAAATCACGGATACGGAAGATGGCTTGACCAAGGTTTTAGGTTCGAGTTCTAAACTTATGCGACCTCCTTACGGAGCGATTACAGATGATATTCGTAATAGTCTGGATTTGAGTTTTATCATGTGGAATGTAGATAGTTTGGACTGGAAGAGCAAGAATGAATCTGCTATTTTAACAGAGATTCAGCATCAAGTTCGTAATGGATCGATTGTTCTTATGCATGATATTCATAGCGCTACAGTTAATGCTCTTCCAAAGATTATAGAATATCTGAAAGAGCAAGGTTATACATTTGTGACTGTTCCGGAAATGCTTAATTCTCGCTTGAAAGCTCACGAAATATATTATGACCGTGATCAATAATTGTTAAAATCTAAAGGAGCAAGTATTCTGATAATCAGGACTTTGTTTCTTTAGATTTTCTTCACATAGAAAGGAAAAACGATGAAATCTTACACCCTCAATAATGGAGTTTCAATTCCTGTTCTAGGATTTGGAACATGGAAGGCTGAAAATGGAGAGGTGGCTTACCAAGCTGTTTTAGAAGCTTTAAAGGCTGGTTATCGTCATATCGATACTGCGGCTATCTATCAAAATGAGGAGAGCGTTGGCCGTGCTATACGAGATAGCGGTATTCCACGTCAAGAAATCTTTGTAACGACCAAACTCTGGAATACCAATCACAGCTATGAAGAAGCTCGCCAAGCTTTTGAAGAATCAATGGAAAAACTGGGCTTGGATTATCTAGATTTGTACCTTATCCATTGGCCAAATCCAAAACTACTAAGAGAAAATGACGAATGGAAAACTCGCAATGCTGAAGTCTGGAGAGCGATGGAGGATCTTTACCAAGAAGGCAAAATCCGTGCTATCGGCGTTAGTAATTTCCTTCCCCATCATTTGGACGCCTTGCTTGAGACAGCAAGAGTCATTCCAGCGGTTAATCAGGTGCGCTTAGCGCCAGGGGTTTATCAAGAAGAAGTAGTTGCCTACTGTAGAGAGAAGGGAATTCTCCTAGAGGCTTGGGGGCCTTTTGGGCAAGGAGAGTTGTTTGATAAGAAAGAAGTCCAAGAAATTGCTGCAAAGCATGGGAAATCAGTAGCTCAAATCGCCTTGGCTTGGAGCTTGGCAGAAGAGTTTTTACCTCTACCCAAGTCAGTGACAGCCTCTCGCATCCAGAGCAATCTTGACTGTTTTGGGATTGAACTCAGTAAAGAAGAGCGAGAGGTCCTAAAGACTATCTCAGTGATTTCTGGCGCACCTCGTGTGGATGAGATGGATTTTTAGAAAGTAAGAAAAAGAATTGTAAATTTTCTCTCTTTCTGATATAATAATCAACAAGAAAGAAAGTCTTATGGCGTTCTTCAAGCGAGCTTGGGATAGTGGGAGCCAAGTAGGACAAGGTAAGAAACTGGCGCTTTCTGTCGTATTTTTAAAAACAATGAAGTAATAAATTAGGGTGGAACCGCGTTTCTGACGCCCCTAGGTCGCTTGACTTAGGAGTAAAGACACGGTTCTTTTTCGTGTTTACGGAGATATAGAATGGATATAACATATAAATTTTTAGATAATCCAAAAGAAATTAACCTTTCTATTGAAGGGTTTTCAGTCCTTTATGGTGATAATGGTGTTGGAAAAACTAGAATATTAAGAACATTAAGTTCAATTGCAAATTTAAAGAAAATAAGTTCAAGTGTTTTAGAATTATTAGAAAAAAATAATTTAGAATATATAAAAATTAATAATGAATCAATATTGAGCATATTTGATGGCGAGAATAGAGAAAATAAATTAGCTGATAACTTATATGATAATTTTATTAATGATCATTCAGATGCATTTAAAGATTTGTGTATTGTATTCTCTGAAATTATTAACCAAAATAGATTTGTGCCTTTTTTTCCAATTTCAAAATTTGTTGGATATAGCAGGAGATTAGAGAGAATATTAGAAAGAGGAACTAGAAGGAATCTATATCAGGAAATCAGCATGTTAATAAATGGGATTACACATTTATTACGAGAAATTGAAAGATCTGTTAGAAATATAGATATTGATGTTGAATTTGATATGGAATTGATTAATCTATCTAAAGATATCTTAGAGTATATCAGTTGGAATTTTGATAATTATAAATTTAAAAATAGTTTTAGAAGTGAAATCAGTGAGTCTCTAAATGAAAATTTCTTCTCTGAACCTTTATTTCAAAATAAAAATTCAAAATATATTTCTCCTGAATTGAGTGAGTTTAAAGCCGCGGAATCTCTTATGACACAAGAGCTTTTAATTGCCAAACAAAATTGTGCTAATTATAAATTAAAGTGTTCTTATGATGCTGAGGCCACAGAATATATCAAAGATATCACATATTATATAGAAAGATTAGCGTTACTTAATGACTTTTTGGCTAGATACTCTAACATTAAACTAGAAGTGAATATGGAAAATTACTCTAGTTTAATTGCAAAGAAAAACGGGGATGAAATTGAGTTGAGTTTTTTATCATCTGGAGAACAACGATTAATTACCCTACTAGCTAATTGTATTTTTAGTGATGAGAAGATTATTTTGATTGATGAACCGGAAATATCTCTTTCAATAAAAAATCAAAGTAAATTAATGCTTGATATGAGTAATATATTAAAGAAGGCTAATAAAACATTGATAATCGCTACTCATGCACCATATATATTTAAGGCGTGTAAAGAATTAGGATTTAATAGGGTTGAACTATAATGAGAAAAGATTCAAATATAGATATTAGCTTAGATACGATTATTGATCCGGAAATAGAGAATGAGTTAAGTACAAATTCTATTGTTATTTATGCTGAAGATCCAGAATTCTATAGATATTATGTGTCTCCAAGTTCGATGGTTAGCATGGAAAAGTTAGATTGTATTGAGGTCCGTAAGTTAGTTAAAAGAGCTACAAGTGGAGTGATAGGTATTGTGGATGGAGATTTTGATGATAGTTTTGAACATGAAAATTTATTTAAACTAGATTATTACTCTATTGAAAATGTGGTGTTAATTTACCATAAAGGAGTACAAAAATTAAAAGAAAAAACACTAGTTTATTTAGAGAATAATTTAGAAAAAAAATTTAGAATCGATCATACGAGTGATGGTGAAAATATCACAATTAGAAAATCTTCCAGAATAGATTCAAGATTTGATGATTATGTGAGAAGAAAAATAATAGATAAAGATAGTTATATTAGATATATGGACTTGAAAAATTTTGTTAATGGTTTTAGTAGTAAAAATTATCAAAGCACTCTACCAACACAAGTAAAATTTGAAGAATTGTTTTCACAAGACTCGTTCGAAAGATTTGTTGAAGTTTTTACTAAATTTTGTGGAGATACTGATGATATAATTATGGATTATCCGCAAATATTTGATTTTTCTTTTCGTACATAGTTATAATTAAAGAAATTTTTATTAATTAGCGTAAAAAAATTTCAACAGTTTCTTTGAAATTAGTAATTTATTCTTGTCTAGTATGATTGACTAGGCAGACTCGTGTCGCAAGTAATTTATAAAAAAAGGAGTAAATAATGTCTAAAAAATTGACTTTCCAGGAAATCATCCTTACTTTGCAACAATTTTGGAATGACCAAGGTTGTATGCTCATGCAGGCTTATGATAATGAAAATGGTGCGGGAACAATGAGTCCTTACACTTTCCTTCGCGCTATCGGACCTGAGCCATGGAATGCGGCTTATGTAGAGCCATCACGTCGTCCTGCTGACGGTCGTTACGGGGAAAATCCTAACCGTCTTTACCAACACCACCAATTCCAAGTAGTTATGAAGCCTTCTCCATCAAACATCCAAGAACTTTACCTTGAGTCTTTGGAAAAATTGGGCATCAATCCATTGGAACACGATATCCGCTTCGTTGAAGATAACTGGGAAAATCCATCGACTGGTTCAGCTGGTCTCGGTTGGGAAGTTTGGCTTGATGGGATGGAAATCACTCAGTTCACTTATTTCCAACAAGTTGGTGGATTGGCAACTGGACCTGTGACTGCGGAAGTTACCTATGGTTTGGAACGCTTGGCTTCTTACATTCAAGAAGTCGACTCTGTCTATGATATCGAGTGGGCTGATGGTGTAAAATACGGAGAAATCTTTATCCAGCCTGAGTACGAGCATTCAAAATATTCATTTGAAATTTCGGACCAAGAAATGTTGCTAGAAAACTTTGATAAGTTCGAAAAAGAAGCTGGTCGTGCTTTGGAAGAAGGCTTGGTTCACCCTGCCTATGACTATGTTCTCAAATGTTCACACACTTTTAACTTGCTTGACGCCCGTGGTGCCGTATCCGTAACGGAGCGCGCGGGCTATATCGCTCGTATCCGTAACTTGGCCCGTATCGTAGCTAAGACCTTTGTCGCAGAACGCAAACGCCTAGACTACCCACTTTTAGATGAAGCAACACGAGCTAAACTCTTAGCAGAAGACGCAGAATAGTGAGTAATATTGTGCTTTAAAATCGTTAGAGGCAAGTCGAAGACTTGCTAGAGGATATGCACCGCCGTACTGTTATTTGGGGATTTTTGAAACCTTAGGTTCAAAAATCAGTCAGCTAAATCCACTTTGATGAGACTGTTGGAAATCTTGGTTTATTTGGTATAAGATTTCCTTACAGACTCACAAAAGTTAGTTAGCGATGTCCCCAGTACCTAAGGTGCATATCAAAAGAAAAGATTGAAGAAGATGTAAAGGAAAAAACATGACAAAAAACTTATTAGTAGAACTTGGTCTTGAAGAGTTACCAGCCTACGTAGTAACTCCAAGTGAAAAACAACTAGGCGAAAAAATGGCAGCATTTCTCAAAGAAAATCGCCTGTCTTTTGAAGCCATTCAAACCTTCTCAACACCACGTCGTTTGGCTGTTCGTGTGACTGGGCTTGCAGACAAGCAATCTGATTTGACAGAAGATTTCAAGGGACCAGCAAAGAAAATCGCCTTGGATAGTGATGGAAACTTCACCAAAGCAGCTCAAGGATTTGTCCGTGGAAAAGGCTTGACGGTTGAAGATATTGAATTCCGTGAAATCAAGGGTGAAGAATATGTCTATGTTACCAAGGAAGAAGTGGGCCAACCAGTTGAATCCATTGTTCCAGGTGTAGTAGACGTCTTGAAGTCACTAACTTTCCCTGTCAGCATGCACTGGGCTAACAACACTTTTGAATATATCCGCCCTGTACACACTTTGACTGTTCTTTTAGATGAAGAAGAGTTTGATTTGGATTTTCTTGATATCAAGGGCGGTCGTGTAAGCCGTGGCCATCGTTTCTTGGGGAAAGAAACTAAAATTCAGTCAGCATTGAGTTACGAAGAAGACCTTCGTGCTCAGTTTGTAATCGCAGATCCACGTGAACGTGAGCAAATGATTGTTGACCAAATCAAGGCAATCGAAGCTGAACATGGTGTACGTATCGAAATTGATGCTGACTTGCTGAATGAAGTCTTGAACTTGGTTGAATACCCAACTGCCTTTATGGGAAGTTTTGATGCTAAATACCTTGAGGTTCCAGAAGAAGTTTTGGTGACTTCGATGAAAGAACACCAACGTTACTTCGTTGTTCGTGATCAAGATGGCAAGCTCTTGCCAAACTTCATTTCAGTCCGTAACGGAAATGCAGAGCATTTGGAAAGTGTCATCAAGGGGAATGAAAAAGTCCTAGTTGCCCGCTTGGAAGACGGAGAATTCTTCTGGCGTGAAGACCAAAAATTGGTCATTTCAGATCTTGTTGAAAAATTGAACCATGTGACCTTCCACGAAAAGATTGGTTCTCTTCGTGAACACATGATTCGTACGGGGCAGATTGCCATTCTCTTGGCAGAAAAAGCTGGTTTGTCAGTGGATGAAACAGTTGACCTAGCGCGTGCAGCAGCTATTTACAAGTTTGACTTGTTGACGGGGATGGTTGGTGAGTTTGATGAGCTCCAAGGTATTATGGGTGAGAAATATGCCCTTCTTGCTGGGGAAACTCCAGCAGTTGCAGCTGCTATTCGTGAACACTACATGCCTACATCAGCTGACGGAGCTCTTCCAGAGAGTAAGGTGGGAGCCATTCTAGCCATTGCAGACAAATTGGATACGATTTTGAGTTTCTTCTCAGTTGGCTTGATTCCATCAGGTTCTAATGACCCTTACGCCCTTCGTCGTGCGACACAAGGTGTGGTTCGTATCTTGGATGCCTTTGGTTGGCATATTGCTATGGATGAGCTGATTGATAGCCTTTATACTTTGAAATTCGACAGCTTGACTTATGAAAATAAAGCAGAAGTCATGGACTTTATCAAGGCTCGTGTTGATAAGATGATGGGTTCTACTCCAAAAGACATTAAGGAAGCAGTTCTCGCAGGTTCAAACTTTGTTGTGGCGGATATGCTAGAAACAGCAAGTTCTCTTGTCGAAGCAAGCAAGAAAGAAGACTTCAAACCATCTGTTGAATCCCTTTCACGTGCCTTTAACTTGGCTGAAAAAGCCGAAGGGACTGATACTGTTGATCCAGCTCTCTTTGAGAATGAAGAAGAGAAAGCCTTGGCAGAAGCAGTAGAATCACTCGTTTTGTCAGGGACTGCAAGTCAGCAATTAGAACAACTCTTTGCGCTTAGCCCAGTTATTGATGCTTTCTTTGAAAATACTATGGTAATGGCTGAAGATCAGGATGTCCGTCAAAATCGTTTGGCTATCTTGTCTCATTTAACTCAAAAAGCAGCTAAACTTGCACGTTTTAACCAAATCAATACTAAATAAACTCAGTCAAACGGACTGTATCTTATCACAAAGGAGAAGAAATGGATCCTAAAAAAATTGCTCGTATCAACGAGCTTGCCAAAAAGAAAAAAACAGAAGGCTTAACTTCTGCTGAAAAAGTGGAACAAGCTAAACTTCGTGAGGAGTACATTGAAGGCTATCGTCGTTCTGTTCGTCACCACATTGAAGGAATCAAAATTGTGGACGAGGAAGGAAATGACGTCACACCAGAAAAACTACGCCAAGTACAACGTGAAAAAGGTTTGCACGGCCGTAGTATAGATGATCCTAACTCATAAAATGAAAGGGGTTTGTAGATGATTTACAAGCCCCTTTTCTGTTGTAATAAAAAAAGGAGTCAAATAGCTCCTTTTTGGTTTCTTAGTTGCTTGCGCCAGAAGTAGCGTCAGCGTCACTACCGTGGCCTCCAGCGTCCCCTGAATCAGAAGCACCAGAAGTTGCATCAGCGTCTCCATGACCTCCAGCAGCAGGAGCAAATGGTCCGCTACCACCCACCAAACGTTGACCCGTTTCTTTTAGGTACCAGTCAAGCCATGGTTGGAAGTTAAAGACGATTTCATTGATTCCAGCGTATGATCCATCAGGATAGTACATAGCTTGGTAGTTGTGAGTGTTGATAACACCTGCAGGAGAACCTGGAACGATAGTACGGACGTATTCTTGGTTTCCGTTACGAAGTGTTCCGATAACCCACTCTACATTCTTCATACGTGCTGGTGGAAGAGAACCATGAACAGTCGACATACGGTTACCTGATTGAGGTGGCACACGTTTGGCAAACATGGTGTCTGGATCTTGGTGAGCGTTGTTGTAGTAGAGGAATTGGTTGTTGTCATCAGCGTATGTCAATTCAAATGGCATAGCTTTCAAGAACATATCAATTTGGTTAACTGTCAGGATACCGTGGTCCAATTTGACATAGGTATCACCAGAAACAGCTCCAGTGATTGCAGCAACTTTTTCTACCCATTCTGGATCGTCAGGATCAACTTCTGTGATGGTTGTAGCAATTGGTTTTCCACAATCTAAGTCTTCTGGTTCGATTGGTTTTGGTTTTTTCAATTTCGAAACGACTCCTACGTATTTTACAAAGTTATCTAAGCAAGTTTCAAGGAATTTAACAGTGCCTTCGTTGGTGATATTTCCGTTGTTATCAAAAGCTTCCTTAGCTTTACCAAGAAGGAATTCGTTACCTGGAAGCGTGTAGGCATTGACACCTGGAGCATCAAGGATTTTACGAAGGTGAACTTGGGCACGTGATGTTCCTTGGTCATAGTATGATGCACCCACAATCATAACAGGCTTGTTTTCAAATGGATGAACTTCGTATGAAAGCCATTCGAGTACAGATTTGAGTGAAGCTGAGATAGTGTGGTTGTGCTCAGGAGTTGCGATAATGACACCATCAGCACGTGTAATCTTGTTATACAAGAAACGCAATTGGA
>ERZ773062.950-NODE-950-length-13139-cov-35.891623_pt1 | contig 13139 bp, 12 predicted proteins | sample MGYA00580626_ERZ773062 | MGnify/ENA primary metagenome ERZ773062 (study PRJEB29015, sample SAMEA2738003) | human oral metagenome | biome: human oral; feature: human-associated habitat; material: dental | place: China | collected 2058 ...
TAATTCTGTTTATGGTTATGGACATGAAGCATTATACAAAGATTTTGTTGATGCTTTAGATGAAAATAGAGAACCACTTGTAAATGGAATAGCGGGACTTGAAGCAGTAAAAATAATATTAGCTGCTTATAAATCTCAAAAAACAGGAAGTGCTATAAAATTTGATGAATTCAAAGAGTTTTCAACTTTAGATATGAAAAATATTAATTTAAGAGGATAATGATATGAAGTATTTACATATTGGACCAAATTCAAGAATTTACATTGATTATATAAAGTTTATAGAAGAGAACTTTGATGAAAAAGAACATAAATTTTTATATCCTAAAGAAAATGGAAAAAGTTTAATAGAAAATATATTTTTTATAATAAAATTTACAATGTATGGCTTAAGAGCAAAAAAAATATTTATACATGGTCTATTTAATAAAAAAATGATAATATTTTTGTATATTTTTAGATTTTTTTTAAAAAAATCTTATTGGATTATGTGGGGTGGGGATTTATACTCTTACAATGATAGAAAGAAAAAAAGTTTCTTTTATAAAATAGAAGATTATGTAAAAGGTAATATGAAAGGATATATATCCTATATAAAAGGAGAATTTAAATTAGTCCAAGAATATTTTAAAGCCAAAGGCAAATTTTATAGTTCTTTTACTTACCCAAGTAACCTATATAAAAAAAATCAAATTGAAAAAGAAAAAAAAGAAGAATTATGGATTCAAGTTGGAAATTCAGGGGATCCTTCAAATAATCATTTTGAAATTTTAGAAAAATTGTCAAAGTTTAAGGATATGAATATAAAATTATTTTGTATTCTATCTTATGGTGGGAATGAAGAGTACAATAAAAAGGTAATAGATAAAGGTATAGAGATATTTAATGAGAAATTTTATCCAGTTTTAGATTTTATGAAAATTGATGAATATATAAAGTTTTTATTCTCATTAGATATAGCAATTTTCGCTCATGATAGACAACAAGGATTTGGAAATATTACTTCTCTTCTAAGTATGAAGAAAACAGTTTATATAAAAGAGACAGTTACAACATATGAAACATTAGAGGATATGGGAATACAAATAAAATCTTTTGATAAGTTTGTAGATTTAGAAAAGCTTGATGATAGTATTTTAGAAAATAATAGAAAAATAATAGAAGAAAATTTTTCTAAAGAAAAATTGATAGAACAATGGAAAAACATGCTTGAAAATTAAAGATAAATAAAGGAGGAAGTTTTGAAAAAAATAGTCATATTTGGTATAGGAGACAATGGAGAACTAGCAAAATATTATTTTGAAAATGATGAAAAATATAAGAATGATTATGAGGTAGTAGCATTTACTGTACAAAAAGAATATTTAACTGAAAAAGAATTTAAAGGAATTCCTGTTGTTGAATTTGAAAATCTTGAAAAAAATTATCCTCCTGAAGAATTTTATTTATTTATAGCAGTAGGTTATACTGCTATGAATGAAGTAAGAGAAAAAATATACTTAGAAGGAAAAAAAAGAGGATATAAATATGTTAGCTATATAAGCTCTAAAGCTAATATTTTTACAGATAAAATAGGAGAAAATAATTTTATATTGGAAGACAATACTATTCAACCTTTTGTAGAAATCGGAAACAATAATGTACTTTGGAGTGGAAATCATATAGGACATCATGGGAAAATAGGAAATAACTGTTTTATTACCTCACATGTAGTTATATCAGGAAGATGTATTATAGAAGACAATTGTTTCATAGGAGTTAATAGTACATTAAGAGATCATATAACAATAAAATATAAGACATTACTGGGAGCAGGCTCTTGGATTTCTAAAAATACAGAAGAATATGGGGTATATTTATCAGCAGAAGCTGTAAAAATAAATAAAAAAAGTACAGATTTAAAAATTTCTTAGAGGTGATATGAGTATGAAGTGGAAAAAAATAGGAAAAATATTTGAAATAGATGAAAAAAATCAAAAAAGTTGGAATGTAAGCCATTCAGCAAATCCTGTCTGTATAAAATTAAATTCTGATGAAATAAGAGTTTATTTTTCAACTAGAGATATAGAAGGAAAATCAAATGTTGGTTCTTTTGATTATTCAATGAAAGATAATAAAATAATAAATGTAAATGAAAAACCTGTTATGCTTCATGGGAGTGGAGATGAGGTTGACTCAAGTGGAATAGGAATAGGCAACATAATAGAGATATTAGGTGAAAAATATATGTATTATATGGCTTGGCAAGTGCCTCAAGGAGAACATTGGAGAGGAGATATAGCTAGAGCAAAATTAGATTTAGAAAATAATATAATGCTAAGAGATGATAAATTTTTAATGTCTGTAAATAATGACATAGATAAAGTTAGTTTATCATATCCATTTGTAATTAAAGAAAATAATAGTTACTATATGTGGTACGGTTCAACAGAAACATGGGATTTTGGAAATGGTGAAATGTTACATATTATTAATTTAGCAATAAGTGAAGATGGAGAAAAATTTGATAAGAGAAAAAAATGTATTCCATATGAAATTGGCAAAGCTCAAGCTTTTTCTAGACCAACAGTTATTAAATGGAAAGATAAATGGAGAATGTGGTATTCTTATAGAGGAAATAAAGACAAATATAAGATAGGTTATGCAGAAGCTGATAATTTAGATAAATGGACAGTAAAAGAAAGTAGTTTTTCTTGTTCTGAATCAGGTTGGGATTCTGATATGGTTTGTTATCCATATGTATTTGAATATAATGATAAATTATATATGTTATATAATGGTAATGGTTATGGGAAAACAGGAATAGGTTTAGCAGTTTTGGAAGAGGAATAATTATGAAAAAAATAGCGATACTTCAATCAAATTATATACCTTGGAAAGGTGTATTTGATATGATGAATAAAGTGGATATTTTTGTTTTTTTTGAAGATGTAGATTTTACAAAAAGGGATTGGAGAACTAGAAATAAGATAAAAACTTCTGAAGGAGAAGTTTGGTTAACTATTCCAGTAAAAAAAGCTCCAAGAGGAACAAAAATATGTGAAATAGAAATTTCACAAGATGAGAATTGGCAAGAAAAACACTATAAAACAATAACACAATATTATAAAAGAGCTAAGTATTTTGAAGATTATAAATGGCTTTTAGAAAAAATTTATTTAGAAAAAAAATGGACTAATCTATCAGAGTTCAATATTTTTACGAATACTTTAATAGCAAGAGAATTAGGAATAAAAACAGAGTTTGTAAACTCAAAAGATTTAAATACAACAGGGACAAAAGATGATAAATTAATAGAAATAGTGAAAGCCTTAAAAGGTGATTATTATTTATCGGGACCTGCAGCAAAAGATTATATAGTAAATGAAAAATTTGAAAAAAATGGAATTAAACTAGCATATATAAAATATGATTATCCTGAGTACTCTCAAGTAAATGGGGAGTTTAATCATTTTGTTACTATATTAGATGTTTTATTTAATGTTGGAAAAGAAGCTGTAAATTATATATTTACAGGAGAGATTGAAGAAATTTAATTGGAGGAAAGTATGATACCATTTAATATTCCACCATATGTTGGAAAAGAATTAGAATATGTAAAAGAGGCAATGGAAAAAAATTGTAAGATTTGTGGTGATGGACCTTTTACAAAAAAATGTAGTGAGTGGATGGAAAATAAATTTAATGTAGAAAAGGTACTTTTGACAACATCATGTACTCATGCAATAGAAATGGCAGCAATATTAACTGATATAAAAGAGGGAGATGAAGTTATTGCTCCTTCATTTACATTTGTTTCAACAGTAAATCCATTTGTTTTAAGAGGGGCAAAGATAGTTTTTGTAGATATAAATCCAAAAACAATGAATCTGGACGAAAATCTAATAGAGGCTGCAATTACTGAAAAAACAAAAGCAATACTTCCTGTTCATTATGCAGGTGTTGCTTGTAATATGGATAAAATAATGGAAATAGCAAAGAAACATAATTTAATTGTTATAGAGGATGCTGCTCAAGGAGTAATGTCAGAATATAAAGGGAAACCACTTGGTACTATAGGCGACTATGGTTGTTTTAGCTTTCATGAAACAAAAAATTATTCTATGGGTGAAGGAGGGGCTTTACTTATAAATAATAAAGAAAATATTGAAAAAGCTGAAATTATAAGAGAAAAAGGAACTAATAGAAGTCGTTTTTTTAGAGGACAAGTAGATAAATATACATGGGTTGATAAAGGTTCTTCATATTTGCCAAGTGAATTAAATGCAGCTTATCTATATGCACAATTAGAAAATGCTAATTTGATATATGATGATAGGATGAATACTTGGAATAAATATAAAGAACTATTACAAGAATTAGAAGATAAAAATTTAATAGAATTACAGTATATACCTGAAAATTGTAAGCATAATGCCCATATGTTTTATATAAAATGTAAAGATTTAGATGAAAGAACAAATTTGATTAATTTTCTAAAGGAAAATAATATAAATGCAGTATTTCATTATATACCTCTTCATTCAGCAGAAGCAGGATTAAAGTTTGGTAGATTCTATGGAGAGGATAAGTATACCACAAAGGAAAGTGAAAGACTTTTAAGATTACCTCTTTATTATGGATTAAAAGAAGAGAATGTAGAATTTGTATCATCAAAAATAAAGGAATTTTATGATAAAAAATAACATAATTAAAAAATTTCTTTCATTTTCTATAGGTGGTTATATAAATGCTTTAATAGGTCTATTAACAGTGCCAATAGTCACAAGAATGTTATCTCCTGAACAATATGGAATAGCTTCTTTGATTTCAATTATTGTTGAAATGTTGGTGGTTTTCTGTTCTTTAGCTTTAGACCAAAGCTTTGTTAGATTTTTTTATGAAGTTGAAGAAGAGGAAAGAGGGAAATTGTTGAAGGACTGTTTATATTATCCTGTGTTTATAACAATTTTTTCATCACTTATTATTTTTATCTTTAGAAATCAAATATCAATATTCATATTAGGAAAGAAAGAAAAAGTAATATGGTTAATAATAGTATTTAGTATAGTAGCTTTAATTATAAAGTCATTTGCATTTTTAGTAGTAAGGATGCAACAAAAAGGAGGACTTTACTCCTTTTTTTATATACTTATAAAAGTAGTAGAGTTTTCTTTCATACTCCTTTTTTTTAAAATTTATGGTAATGATTATAAAATAATAGTTTTAGCAACATTATTTTCAACTCTCATTACCTCATTACTTATGATAGTAGTTGAAAGAAAAATTTGGAAATTAGGTGGAAAAAGGAAAATAGAAAAAAAAGAATTATTAAATTTTTCTGCTCCACTAGTTCTTACACTAGCTTTAACATGGGTTTTTGGCTCTTCAGATAAAATTACTATAAAAATATTTTCTAATCTTAAAGAGTTAGGTTTGTATTCAGGAGCATTTAGAATAGTTTCGGTAATTTCTGTAATTCAAACTGGATTTACATCTTTTTGGACTCCATTTATATATGAGAGATATTCAAAAAATCCAGATGATTTAGTATTTTATAAAAAGGCAAATGATTATTTATCATTAATCTTTTTTTTGATAGGATTTTCAATACTAGCTACTAGAAACATTATAATCATTTTATTAGGAGAAAAATACTATGATTCTTTATTTATAGTACCAATGTTAATATTTGTCCCTATTATGTATTTGATATCAGAAACAACAATGATGGGTATAGGTTTTAAGAAAAAAAGTAAATATTTTTTGTATATTTCAATTATTGTGGCTATCTTTAATATAATAGGAAATATATTGTTAGTTCCTAAATATGGAGCTAAAGGGGCAGCTATTTCAACAGGGATTTCTTATATAATATTTTTTTCCTTAAGAACATATTTTTCAATAAAGTTAATAAATTTTGGATTTAATTTAAAAAGAATTTATATGGTGACAATTTTATTGTTATGTTATGCACTGTATTTATCATTTTATAATAACCTTAAATATACTATTTTATTGGGAGGATTATTAATAATAACAGTATTACTTATCTATAAATCTGTTTTATTGGAACTAAAACAAAAATTTATAAAAATAAGGAGTGAGTAAGACAATGTTATATTATGTAGGGGTATTTTTTATTTTATTTTTTGGAGCATTAAAATATGATTTAAAAAAAAATAAAAAAGAAAAAAAAGGGTACTTTACTATTTTTATGATTATTTTTGTTTTAGCATTTAATTATCAAATGGGTTCAGACTGGCTTAATTATCAAGATTTTTATGATAATTTTATTCCTAAAATAGGGTTTCAAGATTTATATAGTGGAAGAGAGATTCCTTTTTTATCTGAAAAAGGATATATTCTACTAAATATATTTTTTTATAAATTAGGCTTTAGTTATGAAATGTTTTCAGGAATAGTCTTAACAATATGTATATTTATTATATTAAAATTTGTAAAGAGAAAGTCAGATAATTATTTTGTGGCTTATTATATACTTATAGTAAATATACTTTTTGGTTTTTCTATGGAACCAATAATGAGACAATTTTTAGCAACCTCAATAGTAGTATTAGCTTTTGATTATATTGAAAAGAAAAAATTTATAAAATATTCTTTATTAATAATATTGGCAGCACAGTTTCATAATTCAGCCTATCTTTGTATATTTTTTTATTTTTTAGATAGATTTACAATAAAAAGAAGAAAAGTGCTATATTTAATAATATTTAGTTATTTAGCTGTTTTAATGATTCCTATTATCTCTGAAAAATTATTAAGTATATCAGCACTATCTAAGTATATGTATTATATTAACCACCCACTTTATGGATTTAGAAAAATTTCTTTTTCTAGAAGTGTTCTTAAGCTATTAATTTCTCTTGTATATCTATACATAAATTTTTATTCTTATCAATTTTCCAAAAAAAGAGAGAAATATCTGCAAAATTTATCAATAATATATTGTTTATTTTTTATTCTAGATGGATTACCAATATTACAAAGACTATTACCTTATTTTTCAGTAGGATTTGCAATCTCTATTTCTTCAATTGGAGAATTAAAAACATTTAGCAAAAAAGAAATAAAGTTAAATCATAGAAGAATAGGATACATAAATATAATTATAATATCTATGTTTAATATATTTATATTTTATAAAACATATTTCACAAGAGAGCTAAGTATTTATAGGTACTACAATTATAAGAATTATTTTATCGAAGGATTAAAGGGAAATCTATACAGTGATTTTGAAACAAAATCATATCAATATAAAATAGATATAATGAAATTACAAGAAAAAGAAGAAATGTTAAAAAATTAAAAATATTATATTAGTTAAGGATGATTTTATGGAGAAAAATAGAAATTATAGCTTAGATTTTTTAAAAATAATTGCAACAATATTGATAGTTTTTCATCATTATCAACAGATATTAGGAGTAAAATTTAAGGGTATTAATTTTTATGGAGGAAAATTTTATTTTGGTTATTTAGTAGAATTTTTCTTTCTTATATCTGGCTTTTTAATGTTTAATTATATTGAAAAAATTAAACAAGGTTTAACTTTTAAAGAGTTTTTTCTTAAAAGAATAATTAGACTTATGCCACTTATAGTACTTGCAGCTATTAGTTATGAAATTTTATTATATATTTATCCTAAAGTATTTGGAGATTATTTTTATAATTTAAAACTTGATTTTTGGGGATTAATAATTTCTATGTTAGGGATACAAGCTGGATGGTCTTTTGAGAATCCAATGATCAACAATCCAATGTGGTATGTAAGTGTGCTAATACTATGTTATATTATTTTTTATATTGTAACAAAAATATCAATATTAAAAAATTATAAATATATTTATTTTTATATTATTATTATATTTTTAGGAATAGCAATTCAAAGAAATAATACTGATTTAGCTTTTTTTAATTCTTATACAGCTAGAGGTTACTATTCTTTCTTTTTTGGACTGGTATTTTCAATACTGTTTAATACTTATAAAATAAGTAAATTTATAAAGATATTATCAATGTTTATGGTAGTATTTATAGCATTTTTGATTTTAAAACATTATTATATTGTAGAAAGAAATATAAATTATACTTTAACTTTTATTTACTATCCATCACTAATAATTATCTTTAATTCTGTTATACTAAAAAGAATACTTTCTAGTAAAATTATTGGAAAAATTGGAGAAATCTCTTTTAATATCTATGTTTGGCATGGTGGATTTATTTTATTATTATCAATTATAAATAAGTATTATAGTTTTGATATTAATTTTGCTTCTTATAAAACAATGTTTATATCTACAATAGTTCTGTATATTTTTGGAGCAATATCTTATTATTTTTTAGAAAAATATTTAAGAAATATAATTTTAAAATTATTTTCTTATCAGAAATTAAAATAATGTTGATAAAATCTATCTTATCAACATTATCTTTATACATAGTTATAAAGTTTATTAGAAGTAATATTTAGAAGTTTTTGGAATTTTTATATTTTTCTTGTATATATATTTTACATTTTTTATTTTTCTTATATAATATTTTGGAAACTCTTTTTCACCATCATTTGTTGTTAAAAAATTTAATTGAATTCCATCTAAATTGATATTTATTTCTTTATTATCTAGAGCAATTTTATAAATTTTATCATTACTTTTATTTTCATCAAACTTAAAAAATAAGTCAAAATTATCTTCATTTTTTTTATATATTTTTAGACCATTAATAATAATATCTTTTTCTAATTCTAAATCTAAATCAAAGCTCTTAAAATTATTATCATCTATTATATTTTCAGAATAAAAATAGTACTCAGGGCTTCTGTCTAGTTCTTCATAATTTTTAGTGTTTAGTAAAATTGGGTAATTTTCTTTTAAAAAATTAGCCATTTCAAATGAAACTTCATCAGACCCAGCAAGTGAAAGATGAGCATTATCTAAAAAATTAATCTTTTCATATTTTATTTTCCCAGTATTGAAATCAATATTATCAATATTGTATTTATCCATCAATTCTTTTAGAGAAGAATTATATAAAATATTTAACACATCATAGTCATCTATAACTGGTGGAGAGGCTATAATGATTTTAATACCTTTTTTTTGACAAATCTTAAATAAATTTTCTAATAATTTTAAATAATTCTCTGATATAGAAAAGGAACTATTAGGAATGTTATTATATGTTTTTTCATAAATATCATAAGTAAGACTGTATCTAATAGAATCCCAAACATAGCCACCAAATCCCTTATTATTAGTTCTTTCTTCCCAACTTTCATAACCTTTCAGTTCTTCTTTTCTTAAAATACTAAATTCTTTCCATCTGCTATGATAATAGAAAGTATTGATAAGGTGATTCCCCCATTTTGTAATAGGTAAAGAATTTTTAATAAGTCTTAATTTATTTATAGAGAAACTCATAGTATCAAGGTGTGGTCTGAGAGCTGGAATACTAGGGTCTCTTCTAATTGGATAAACTTCAATTACTATTACTTTAGGAGTTTGTCTTTTTAGTATTTCTAAAATTGCTGAATATGTGATTGAAAAAGATTGACTATCAGTTCCTAAATTTAAAGAATTACATTTTAAATAATGATCAAAAAGTTTAGGGTTAAAAGTACAATATGAATGAGAACTTCCAATAAAAAGTAAGTCAATACTATTCTTAGGAATTTGGTAATAAGCATAGTCAAGAAAAGTATCAAATCTTTTAAATATTTTTTCTTCATAGTATTGAAAAGATAAAACTAAAATAATTAAGAATGTAATAGATTTAAAAAAATTTTTCATTTTTCCCCCTTAAAATCCCATGTAAATAAAATTAGCTGGATTATATCCTTCTCCATAAATACCAAAGATAATAATAATATGAATTAATAAAATGTATAAAAACCATCTAAAAGGAAGAATAAAATTCATAATTTTTTCTCTAACTTGTGTTTTTTGGCTAGTTCTTTCAAAGAAATATAAAACTAATAGTGAGATAATTAGAACAATAAAATCTTTTTTATCAATACTTCCACTTTCTATTAATTTTCCTACACTAGAAAAAAATTTTTTGTTGATTTTTTTAACCATAGCATAAGCAGTTCTCCAATCAGAAGCTCTGAAAAATATCCAGGCAATAGAGACTAAAATAAAGGTTGTAAATTTTGAAATAAAAGTCTCTAAATTGTTATTATCTGAAATAAGTGATAAGATATTTTTATATTTTAAAATTTCTTTAATTTTATTTAAAGTATTAGTTATTAAATCAGCTAAAATTTGATAGAAAGCATGCAATAGTCCCCAAATAATAAATTTAAGACCAACTCCATGCCAAAGTCCACTAACAAAAAAAGTTATAGTAATATTAATATATTTTCTAAAATTTCCTTTTCTATTTCCACCCAGAGGAATATAAATGTAATCTCTAAGCCAAGTACTTAAAGAAATATGCCATCTACTCCAAAAATCTTTAATAGAAGTTGCTGAGTTTGGGAAATTGAAGTTTTGAATTAAATTGATATTCATACTTTGAGCAATTCCTCTACTTATATCAACTGCACCAGAAAAATCAGTGTATAGTTCTAAGGCGTAACACATTCCTGATAATAGCATAATAATACCAGTATATTCAGTATTTTTATCAAATATCTCATTTGTTATCATATTTAGTCTATTAGAAATAACTAATTTTTTAAAAAATCCCCAAAGAGCTAGTTGTAAACCCAAACAAAATTGTTTATAGTCAAATTTATGATGAGTTATTAATTGTTTTTCAAGTTGTTCATATCTTGAGATAGGACCTTGTGAAAATATTGGAAAAAAAGTCATATATAATAAAAAATGTATAAAATTTTTCTCAACTTGATATTTATTTTTATAGATGTCAACAATGTAAGCAATTCCTTGTAAAGTATAAAATGATATTCCTAAAGGTAAAAAAAGTTCACTTGCCATTGAATTAAGAACAATAGATTGAATATGTAGCTTTTCTAAAAGATAAGCAAAGAATTTCAAATATATTAAAATTCCACTAGTACAAAAAATAGAAAATGTTAAAATACTTTTTTTTCTATATTTTTCAAGTAATATTCCAGAGATATAGAAAATAGTTGAAATTCCTAAAATAAAATATAAGAATTCTATTTTATAAAAACTTATATAATAAAAATTAAAAATTAATAGTACAAATTTTTGTAATTTTTTGGGTATAAGAAAATACATAGGAAACAAAAACACTAAAAAAATTAAAAATTCAAAAGTAGTAAAACTCATAATCCCTCCCATAAAATACTAAACTTAATTATAAATGTTACATTTTTTACAAAAAATGTCAAGTCTTTTTGTTGTAATAAATTTGATTTTCTAATATAATAGATATAACATAAAATGGTATAGAAAGGAGACTAACTATGAAAGGAATAATCTTAGCAGGTGGAAGTGGTACAAGACTTCATCCACTAACAAAAAGTGTATCAAAACAAATTTTACCAATATATGATAAACCAATGATATATTATCCATTGTCTGTGTTAATATTAGCAGAGATAAGAGAAATTTTAATTATTTCAACTCCAAGAGATATAGGTTGTTTTAAAGAGCTTTTAGGAGATGGAAGAGAATTAGGAATGAGTATTCAATATAAAATTCAAGAAAAGCCAAATGGATTGGCAGAAGCTTTTTTAATTGGAGAAAATTTTATAGGAAATGATAATATAGCTCTTGTATTAGGGGACAATATATTCTTTGGGCAAGGATTTTCTCCAATAGTTAAAAAAGCTGCAAAATTAGAAAAAGGAGCAGAAATATTTGGTTATTTTGTAAAAGATCCAAGAGAATATGGGGTTGTTGAATTTGATAAAAATAACAATGTTTTATCCTTAGAAGAAAAGCCAGAAAAACCTAAGTCAAAATATGCTGTTCCAGGATTATATTTTTATGATAATACTGTTGTAAAAAAAGCAAAATCTTTAAAACCAAGTAAAAGAGGAGAATTAGAAATTACAGATTTAAATAAATTATATCTTGAAGAAAAGTCTCTAAAAGTTAATTTATTAGGTAGAGGATTTGCTTGGCTTGATACAGGAAGTCACAGAAATTTATTACAAGCCTCTAATTTCATAGAAACAATACAAACAAGACAAGGAAATTATGTAGCTTGTATTGAAGAGATAGCTTATAGAAATGGCTGGATTAATAAAGAGCAACTGATAAAATTAGGAAATGAATTAATTAAGACCGATTATGGAAAATACTTAATTGAAATAAGTGAAGAGATATAAAAAATTATAATAAATAGGAGAGATACATGAAAAATGGGCATAAAATAATAATTTTTATTTTAATGTTAATAGGTTTTTTATTGATACCCTATTTTATAGATTTATTTATTGTTGGAAATGAAACAATAAAAATAAATGTAAAAAATTCTGATTTTTTTCTATTTTTAGGATCTTATTTAGGAGCAGCTTTTGGAGCATTAATAACAATAGTAGGTGCATTATGGTTAAATGAAAAAGAAAGGGCTCTAAAGGAAAATAAGGAATTTTGCAAAAAAATAGAGAAAATTAAAAAATTGTATCTACTCTTCTTTAACACAGTATATTTGGAGTATTCTAATTTAGAAGAAATCATAAGAAATTTATATGATATACCAAATTTTACATCAGGGGCTCGCAGAGCAGATACAGTATTTTTAAGAAAAATTATTCTTGAATTAGATGAAGATTTTATTGACACAGCCAATAAAATTATTTTTGATATAGAACAAGAATATAATAATAAGGAAATTTTAGAAAATAGTATGAGAAACGATAAAGTAGCTATATATAAAAAATATCAAGCTATTTCAAATCTGGTAAAGAAGATAGAAGAGTTTGATAAAAATGATAAAGTTGAAAAAACAATATATAATTATTGGACTTATTATAGCAAAATTTTTAAAGAATATGAAAAAGAAAGTAGAGATATTTTGAATAAGAAATTATAAAGATAGCTTTAAAGAACTTTTTGAGAATAAAAAACTTAAAAAGTTCTTTTTTTATATATTATATGCTAAAATATAAGAAAAATAAAAAAGGAAGGTATCTATGAAAACATATCTAATAACAGGAGCAGCAGGATTTATAGGAGCAAATTTTTTAAAAT
>ERZ773062.954-NODE-954-length-13105-cov-118.469502_pt1 | contig 13105 bp, 14 predicted proteins | sample MGYA00580626_ERZ773062 | MGnify/ENA primary metagenome ERZ773062 (study PRJEB29015, sample SAMEA2738003) | human oral metagenome | biome: human oral; feature: human-associated habitat; material: dental | place: China | collected 2058 ...
ATCATTTCTTTCCTACCATTTCTTTGATGAGAGATTGACAAACTTCTGTCAATAATCCTATCACTTCTTCCATGCTGAACTGATAAATACCAGAAGCAATCATAGATGCCATCCCGTGTGAATAGATAAATAGATGCTGGTACAGGCGACTAGCCTCCTCTAACGTCAAAGGATAGTCTGCGACAATCGAATCCAGAACCAATTGGTAACTATGATCCTTCATAGGAAGAAAATCTTGAAAGCGACGAATCGGTTCTTTACTAGAATTCTGGAAAAGCAATTGAAAAAGTTGAGGCTCTTTTAATCCGAAAAGTATATAAGCAACCCCGACAGATCGAAAAGGCTTCTCATCTTCTAAAGCCTTGCGTATATACTCCACCACTACCATTTCCGCAGCAACAATAACCTCTGCTTGTAACTCAGACATATTAGCAAATTGCCCAAAAATGACTCTTGGTGTGGCTCCCAATTTCTCTGCTAATGCTCTAGCTGTCAAACTAGCCATGCCCTCTTCTCTCACCAATTGTAAAGCTGTCCCAATCATAGCCTCTTTACTAAATTTAACTTTTGGTGGCATAAGACTCCTTTCGCGCAACGTTTGTTGCGCAACGTTTGTTGCTTAATAAGATACCATAACAAAAAAGACTTGTCAAGAAAAAATGTAAAACACAAAACAAAAAGACAGCGAACTTTTTATTTCTTTGCGACTCAGCCGATGGCATCGCTAGGTGGATTTTCGGTATCAATCCAGATGAATTCGATGCTGATTTCACCATTTTTAAACTTAGTCAAACGAATTCCGTTAATTTCCAATTCATTGAGGCGTTGGCCTGTCAAGACTTCTGTTCTGTCAAAATGAAAATTATACATAGAAATTTTTAAAAATTTTCTCTATCATAAACTTGTCACTATTTCAGAAACTATACTAACTGATTCCAAATGTAATATGGTCATTTCATCTACCTTCCCTAATAATGGCATTGCACCATACCAAACAATGGTCTTGTTTACCAAAAGAATAGGCGTACTATTTTTGATTGAGTAAAAGACACTTTAATTTTCTTGCTCTTCAACTGGTCTAGCCACGCTTTATTTGCAACCGTCTCTGGTATACATATCTCAATTTGACTAATCCTAAATTCTTTTAGAAAATTCATCAGTTTTGTCTGGTGCACATAAGGTAAAATAAGCATACACTCCTGTCTTTCCTCTGCTAAGTCCTCTCTTAACACATTCTCATATCTACTATCAATATAAACGAATTGTTTCTCCTCACCCTCAATGACACGATAATCCATTTTTCGATAAGCTACTTGTCGTTTCTGAAACATCTTTTCTAAATAAGGAACATGGATATCCACATAATCAAAAATACGTACCAAAGTCTTATCCTTGTAGTTTCGATGAATCCGATCTGCGTACTGAATCAAATTATTTTTCCAAGAAAAGGGTGCTGCCAAGATAAGTGTGTCTAACTGAGGTAAGTCAAAACCTTCGCCAATGTATTTTCCAGTAGACAACAAAACAAACCCTTTATCTAGCTGTTCTAACACCTTCAGTAAACTTGATCTCTCTCGGACTTTAGTTTTTCCGCTAGCTAATAATATAAAAATTATCAATCTTTTTCTCTTTCAGCAACTTTTCAAAGACATCTATCTGTTGAATTCGATTGACTAAAACCAAGGATTTTCATCAGACGTTGGATCTTCTTATGGTTTACTATATGACCACGATTCCTCAATTCAAGAGTAACTCTACGATAGCCATGATTTCCTTTAAGGTCATTATAAATGGCCTGAATTTCGGTTTTAAGCTCAAATACATCCCGTTGCTTCAACTGATAGTAGTAAGTCGAGCGAGGTAAACGAGCCACTTCAAGAAGTAAATCTAGTCGAAATCCTCCTGAAGCCATTTCTCTAATTGTCTCTGCCTTTCTCGCTGTATGGCTTCGTCCCTATCTTCCAGCTCTTTTAACTTTTTAAGTAAGCCACCTCGGTACGTAAGCGTTCATTCTCCTCTTGGAGTTGCTCTAGTTCTGTCATTTCTTCCCAATTTTTCTTACGTTTACATCCCATTTTAGGTACTCTCCCTCTTGTTTTCTCAACAATAGTATACCCGTTTTCTTGCATTGTGCTAGCCAGTTAAGAAGTATCGTACGACTTGGGAGACCGTATTCAAGAGAAACTCTATCTTTAGTCCAGCCTTCATGTAAGACTTTATTTATTATTTCTTGTTTTAAATGAGGAGAATAGTAACGATTTTTTCCTTTTTTGACGAATTCTATTCCGTAACGATCAATCAATTTAATCATGTACCTAAGATTAGAATTGTTGATCCCAAATTTATTTGAAAGCTTCTCTAAGCTATATCCTTGTTTTCTAAGTTCATAGATCTGAACTTTATCCTCATAACTCAATTTCATAATAAAACACCCCAAAAGTTAGATTTTTTCTGTCTAACTTTTGGGGTGCAGTTCATTATCAGGTATTGAAAAAACGTGATACTATGCGTTTTATTGTTGAAAGATTTACTTCATTTTCTCCTGAAATCTTATTATCAGGATTTTTAAAGTTCGAGTTCTAGATACATCTTTTCTGAGGACAGATCGTTTTGACCACCGAGCAAGAGATTTTCAAAAAAAGCTGTTAAAAAATCAGGACGTCTCTGTAAAATCTTTGCATTATCTAATACCAAGGCATCACGAAAATATTTGGCATGTTGCTGAAATGGTGTATTATCAATATCAAAACCAAACTCACGAAGATACTGAATCAAAAAGACCGTTACTGTCCGAGTGTTTCCTTCGCGAAATGGATGAATCTGCCAGATTCCTGAAATAAAATGCTGAATTTGTTTAACCACATCCGCCTGAGTTAGTGTCGCATATGCAACTTGTTTTTCCTGATTAAAATCATAATCCAAGGTCATTTGAATCATGGAGTAATCAGAGTACACAACACTTTCACCATTCAAAACAGGTTCATTCTTTGTGATATTGGTCTGACGAAATTGCCCCACCGGAATAGAGGGTTCAAATATATCTTGAAACAACTCCTTATGAATAGCAAGTAAGGTCGCAGGACTGAAGCTAAAGCCTCTTCGAGACAAGAGTTCTACGATACGCAAAGAAACCAAGTCTGCCTCCTCCGTACTTGCATCAATGATATGATGATAAGCCGTTGCATCCTCATAAACCTGCTCATAAGTTAGTTCACCCCGGGCCTGTTTCTCAGCCAAAGATTCCATATAAGCTGATGGCACTAGATTATCAACTTTCTGCAGACCAAAACCTATCTGCCATAAATCACGTTTAGCTTCATAAGACAAGTTTGGACTATCAATGTTGTAAGTTGGTTGCATAGAAAGATCCTTTCAATTGTTTTTCTGTGTCATCGGTAAATGGTGAAATGGGTATGGAATTGGCTTAAATTATAAAAATCATTCACAATAAGTTCTATGAAGAGAAATAATGAAAGAGTTATATTCAACATCCCATGCACTCATCTGAAATGTTCGTTGGATGAATAGTTTGATTAAACGAACAATTCTAGCATGCATACTTATCAAACTCATTGGCATACACCACTCTGAACTCGTTGGTCTGTTCAAATCCCAACTCAATTCCCCCAACACCTGAGAAGAAAGCTGCAATGTTGTACTTCTCAGAGCGGTTCGAACTTACAGAATTTGTCATGTAGTAACCTGCTTTCTAAAATTATTAACAAGAGTAGTATAACATAGATTTAACGAATGTTTATCAAATTATTAATTCCTTTCCACTTAAAGATTTAAAATTTATAGTTTTCTAATTTACCTTTTATTACCTGGTTAGTTCACCTTGCAATACTAAAGTCCTTTTCAGTGAATCTGTGCCTCGTATAAAAATAAACTAAAAAATTAAACAAACTATTTATAACGATATCTCTTCGTTTTCTTTATATCAATCTTACTATCTTGAGTATTTAAAATATCATTTAATTTAGAAACTATCTCTCTTTTATTAGAAGTTGAAACTATTTCAAAATCATAAATTTTTTCAGAAATAACATCTACATACTCTTTGGTTGTCACATTGGAGTTCAGTTGTCTTTCTAATTTCGATTTAAATCCATTGATAAATTCTTTGTCTTGATATAAATTAAAATAATAACTGTCAATAAGTTTCAAAATATAAAAATCTAAAATATTACTGCTATTATTAAAGAGCCATTTAATTTCTCCCATTGAATCAAATATAACTCTATTATTAAAGCTAGACTTAAGGTTATTTTTTAAAATATACTCTAATTTGAATAATCCAGTTAAAGATAAGTTTCTTGCAATATATTGTAGATTAATATCTCCTTCAATCAAAATATATTCAATCATAAATTGCAAATCATTTTTGCGCGAGTTGTAACAATCTTTTGTAAACAAACCAGTTACCTTATCAGTTAAAATGAAATATTCTACACAAATTCCATTATTGAATTCATTATTTTTTAAATCTTCAAGCCTATTTCTAGGGAGGGCACTTCTTTCAGTTAACAACCACTGGATATACAATATTTTAAATTTTGTCATCCTGTGTCTATTTCCAAATTGCTCAAACCAAGTAATGGTGGTAATTTTATCATTACGAGTATTCCATAGTATATCTAAAAATTCTTTTGTAATACGATGATTGATATCGGTTCTTAATAAAATATTTTTTGCTTTATGAAATAAATATTCTTGATAGTTTTTATTTTCATCCATTATATTTTTGATGTGAGTATCATAAAATTCAATGTTATCATCCCATTGTGTATCGTCGGTGTAGCTTAACTGATATATCATAAAAGCTAATCGATATTCTTCATTCATACTTAATATTAAGTTTTGAATTTTTTCAGCTCTTCTTTTTTGTTTTATTTCCTCTTCACTCTCAGCTTCTGTAATTTTGTTTTGAACGAAAGTTTCAATTCTTCCCCTATCCAAGTAATTAAAACAAATTTCTGAATAAAACATACTGTTATAGAAATCATTCCGTTTACTCCCATCAAACTCATAAGATAACTTTTTAAATTCGGGAAGAGAAAACTCTCTTTCGCCTCTCTCGTATTTTTTGAATAGCTGATTAAATTGAAAACGTAAAAAATCTTCATTTTGTTTTTTCAATTCTTTCTCATCTTTGGAATTTTTTATAGATTGTAACTCACTCTTCAAGTCTTCAAATATTATATTTAGATTGATGGTTTTGTTATTAATAAGAGTCTCAAATAGATATTCTTTGATTTTATAATCACTTGATTGTCTCCAATTTTCTCTTGTAGGGTTCTCAATTTGTAAAACTTCAAATGTAGTATCTTTTTTCTCAAGACTTTGGAAAACTCTAAGATCCTGCTCAATTAGTTCTTGCCATGTATTCGAAAGAATATTATCCTGAAATGTCTTCAAAAATTCCCACTTATATTTGCAATACTTTCTATAAAAGTTATAGAAATCAGAAATTTGATTATATGAAATTTTTTCTAAATATTCATCGATTGAGTAAGCTAAGTTATAATTTCTCCAATATTCTTTATGAAAGATAGAAAATACAAAGTCATTACGCTCTTCTACATCAATTAATAAAAAACGATTTTCTAGAAAGACGGATACAAAATTATCGACATATTCATCTGGTTTTTTATATACTTTCCAAAATAACTCTTTCATTTCTCTTTGAAGAGAGATAGAAATTTCCTCATCAACACTTGTTTTCCTTAATTCTCTTATTTTTTTCATCTCAGAAGATGACGAATCTTGTTTTTGAATTTTTTTATGAATCCTTTCGGCGTTTAATCTAAAAACATTATAAGCAACATTTATATTCAGTTTTAGTAAATAGATATAAATAATGACTACTATTCCTGAACTTGCTTGCCAAATATATCCAAGATAATTTGTCTGATGAATAAAATTACTTAAAACAGGCATTGCAACTGTAAGGAATAAAAGGATATGGAAAAATTTTGCCCGAGTGAATCTTGACCAAATTGATTTATCTAGCATGAATTTAGTCTTACTTACTCCTAGATAATAAGCCTTATCATTTTCCGTTAAAAATTGAAGAAAACCAACGTATATACCATATAGACTAAATACTCCTATTTCAAAACTAATTAACTCAACAATATTGGTATCGGTATTTTTAAATGAAACTGTTGGCACGTTAAAAAACTCTTGAACATAGATTAATGTTATCAGCAATAAAAGCAAGACTATCTCACTTATATCTCGCATATGAATACTAATTTTATACTTTAGATAATCCTTAAGATTAATGTGTTTTAATATAATATTTTGAACTAGAGGTATACTCAATCCAACAATTCTTAATCCCCACAAAATATCCGATAGAGAATAAAATAGCAGTATAAAGATAAGAGCAATATCTAAATTTTCCATTGATGTAAAACTTAAATTACCTAATTGTTTACAGAACAAATACAAATAACCAATTACTATCACTAAGTCCAGTTTTCTCCACCCATTAATAACCAAATTAATAGAGAATAGAATTAAGAAAAGCCCGATTAAAATAAACATATACCCTCCGAGGTAAGTTTTCTCTCTTTAAATTATACCAAAAAACACGGCTCATCACCGTGTTTCTGTGTTTATTTCACAAGTTTCTTCATCTCATCAATCCGCGCTACGGTCGCGTCGTACTTGGCTTGGTAGTCGGCTTGTTTGTCGCGTTCTTTTTGGACGACTTCTGGTTTGGCATTGGCTACGAAGCGTTCGTTAGAGAGCTTCTTACCGACCATGTCCAGTTCTTTTTGCCATTTAGCCAGTTCCTTGTCGAGGCGAGCTAGTTCTTCTTCGACATTGAGGAGGTCAGCCAGTGGCAAGTAGATTTCTGCTCCTGTGATGACACTTGACATAGCGAGCTCAGGTGCAGGGATGGTTGAGGCGATTTCCAAGTGTTCTGGATTTGTGAAGCGTTTAATGTAGTTGACATTGCTGTTAAAGAAGGCTTCCAAGTCGCTATCGCTTGTCTTAACAAGGATGGTGATAGGCTTGCTTGGTGCTACGTTTACTTCTGCACGCGCATTACGAACGGCGCGGATCAAGTCTTTAAGACTTTCGACACCAGTGTGAGCCGCAAGATCTTCAAAGGCTGGGTTGACAGTTGGGTATTCTGCTGTAACGATCGAACCTTCTGAGATTTGCCCAAAGATTTCCTCTGTCACGAATGGCATGATTGGGTGAAGGAGACGAAGAATCTTGTCCAAAGTGTAAAGGAGAACAGAACGTGTGATGACTTTCTCTTCTTCGTTATCGCTATATAGGACTTCCTTGGTCAACTCAACATACCAGTCCGCAAATTCATCCCAGATAAAGTTGTAGAGAATGTGACCAGCGACACCAAACTCAAACTTGTCAAAGTTTTCAGTGACTTTGCCGATGGTTTCATTGAGATTGTGGAGAATCCAGCGGTCAGTGACATTTCCAGCTTCCTTGTTGGCAACTTTTTCGACATTGGCCGTTGCTTGCTCAAGGTTCAAGCCTTCATTGTTCATGAGGATGTAGCGAGAGATGTTCCAAATCTTGTTAATGAAGTTCCATGAAGCATCCATTTTCTCGTAAGAGAAGCGCACGTCTTGTCCTGGTGCAGAACCGTTTGAAAGGAACCAACGAAGGGCATCCGCACCGTATTTCTCGATGACATCCATTGGGTCAATCCCGTTACCGAGAGATTTAGACATCTTGCGTCCTTGCTCATCACGGATAAGACCGTGGATAAGGACATTTTGGAATGGCTGACGGCCAGTGAATTCCAGAGATTGGAAGATCATACGAGACACCCAGAAGAAGATGATGTCGTAACCTGTTACCAAGGTTGAAGTCGGGAAGTAACGTTTGAAGTCTTCTGAGTCGACATCCGGCCAGCCCATGGTAGAGAATGGCCAAAGGGCAGAACTGAACCAAGTATCCAAGACGTCTTCGTCCTGAGTCCATCCGTCGCCTTCTGGAGCTTCTTCACCGACGTACATTTCACCCTCAGCATTGTACCAAGCAGGGATTTGGTGACCCCACCAGAGCTGACGAGAGATTACCCAGTCGTGGACATTTTCCATCCATTGGAGGAAGGTATCGTTGAAACGAGGTGGGTAGAATTCTACCTTATCCTCTGTGTCTTGGTTTGCAATGGCATTCTTAGCCAATTGGTCCATCTTAACGAACCATTGAGTAGACAAGCGTGGCTCAACCACAACGCCAGTCCGCTCTGAGTGACCAACACTGTGGACACGTTTTTCGATTTTAACGAGGGCACCGATTTCTTCCAACTTAGCAACGACTGCCTTACGAGCTTCGAAACGATCCATACCTGCAAATTCGAAGGCCAAGTCGTTCATTGTTCCGTCGTCGTTCATGACGTTGACTTGTGGCAAGTTGTGGCGTTGACCGACCAAGAAGTCGTTTGGATCGTGGGCAGGTGTGATTTTCACGACACCAGTACCAAATTCAGGATCTGCGTGTTCGTCTCCAACGATTGGAATCAATTTATTAGCGATTGGAAGGATGATATTTTTACCAATCAAGTCCTTGTAGCGTGGGTCTTCTGGATTGACCGCAACGGCAACGTCCCCAAACATGGTCTCAGGACGAGTTGTCGCAACTTCAAGGGCGCGTGAGCCGTCTTCTAGCATGTAGTTCATGTGGTAGAAGGCACCTTCGACATCCTTGTGAATCACCTCAATATCAGAAAGGGCTGTGCGAGCAGCTGGGTCCCAGTTAATGATAAACTCACCACGGTAGATCCAGCCTTTCTTGTAAAGGTCCACGAAAACCTTGCGAACAGCTTTTGACAAACCTTCATCAAGAGTGAAACGCTCACGAGAGTAGTCTACAGAGAGCCCCATCTTGCCCCATTGTTCCTTGATGGTAGTGGCATATTCGTCTTTCCATTCCCAGACTTTCGTCAAGAAAGACTCACGACCCAGGTCATAACGGCTAATGCCTTCACCACGCAAGCGCTCCTCAACCTTAGCTTGGGTGGCAATACCAGCGTGGTCCATCCCTGGAAGCCAAAGCGTATCAAAACCTTGCATGCGTTTTTGACGGATGATGATATCTTGCAAAGTTGTATCCCAAGCGTGACCAAGGTGGAGTTTACCTGTAACGTTTGGTGGTGGAATCACGATTGAATAAGGCTTAGCCTTTTGATCGCCTGAAGGCTTGAAAACATCCGCATCAAGCCATTTTTGGTAACGACCAGCCTCAACCTCGGCTGGATTGTATTTAGGTGAAAGTTGTTTCATTTTAATTCTCCTTATTTCCAATTTTCTTTAAAGTATCAATATATTTTTCTTCTTCATCAGTACTTTTAAGAATAATATTTATAATTGCACCTATTATTGGTAAAATCGCCAAATAACTCAAAATATAATAATCCAATGTGTTTATGCTAGTAGGAATTATCCAAAACAACATATACACTGAGCTAATACTCATTGCCAAAGTTAACAAAACAAAATATACGAATTCATATCTTGTCCAATTTTTAATATTTTTATTGATTCCTTTGAAGTAGAAGATACCTAATATCATTATAATAGATATTCCGCCCAGCATAACTTTCAACCACAACTCTTTTAATTTAATCAGAATTAATAAAGAATTGGATATAGGTCCGACAACAAGTATAAAGATTATAAAGCTATTAATAAAGTCAAATCTTATCTCATACTTAGACCTCTCCCAGTCGTACTTCCAAAGCAAACGAACATAATCGGCTAACTCTTCTACCTGTTCAGTATTAGATATATCAATTTTTTCAATCAACCTCCATATATGACCGTCATACAAATAAAAAGAGTCTTTGTCTTCAGCAGTTAAATTCTTTCCATATGGATTAATTCGTGATTTTAAGCGTTGAATAGCTTCTGAACGTTTACCTATTTTACCCAAGTCATCTAAAATAAGTTGGATATCTTTTCTCCACTCTGAACGTTCCTTAGTTATAAACTCAAGTTTATTCTTTTTGCTACTATTTATGAACGTTAAAAATGCACTTAGTACAGCTCCTATACCAGCTCCGCTGATTAGAGTAATAATCTGGTTTGTTTCCAATTTTCCACCTCACTTTCGAAAGTTGATTAATCCCAACTGTTCGAAATCATCGAACAGTTCAACTAACAGTTTAAACCCTCCCTCCCACTCACTCTTCAGCAAGCCATACCTCAAATCATCACAGCGATTTCCTTGAACATCCTGTCTGTCTCTTATGCGAGCTTCAAGGGTAAAGCCAAGTTTTTCTGCAACTCGTTGGCTTTGAAGATTATAGCCAAAGCAGGACAATTCAATCTTATGAAGATCCAGTTCTTTAAAAGCTAAATCAATCAAGGCACGCGCGGCTTCTGGTATATATCCTCGACCCCAATAGTCTGGGTGCAAGGTATAGCCAATCTCAAGAACATCATCCGAATGGCGATGGTTGAAGTCAACAGAACCAATGACTTTATCGGTTCCTTTAACGACAATCCCATAGCCAGATGGGAGATTTTCCTTTTGATTGCGATCAGGAAGGATATGCTCGAGGTAATAAATCTCATCTTCCAAGGTTTTTACAGGGTGAAATGCTGCTGGATAGGCGACTTCTGGAAGACTAGCATAGGCATGAATATCCGCGGCATCCGCCACTGTACGGACGCGTAACACTAGCCGTTCCGTCTCTATTCGTTCTGGTAATACTGCTCTTGTCATCTTCCTCCCTCGCTTTCTATAAAAAATCGCCCCTGCCATCTACATGACAGGGACGAATGTGTTTATCCGCGGTACCACCCAATTTCGGGCCGACGCCCGCAACTCTCGTCTTTAAAAGCAAAAGACAATATTATTTCATTTTTAACCATCAGCAACCAGTTTTGACACATTTGTGGACTTCTCAGCGCCGCCACTTTCTGTAAAATGTGGGATTCAAAACACCTCTAATGGCTTTATTGTAACAAGTTTTTCACGGAAATGCAAGGGACAAGAAAGATTACTTGAAACTGATTCCGTGTTCTTTTAATTTCTTGATTGTAGCTGGGCCGATTCCTTTCAAGGCAAGAAGTTCTTTTTCAGTCCAGTTTTTGAAGTCAGAAGCTGACTTGATGCCTTCATCATAGAAAGTCTTAGCGCGATCTACTGAGAGGCCACCCAAAGTAGCTGCGAAATCTTCTACTGAATTCGACACTTTTTGAGCTTGTTCCTTGGTCGCTTCTACTGCTTGTTCCACTTTTTTAGAGACAACTTTTCCTGCTTGGCTGGCAGATTTTTCTGCATGTTTCACGACTTTTTTGGTCTCTTCTACAACCTTGGTCACTGTAGTTGAAAATGCACCTGAACGACGAAGGCTATTTCGCAATTGTTTTTTACGTTGGAGTTTCTTTGACATGATAAAATCCTTTCAATAAAAAATCCCTGCTCTGACAAGGATTTAATAAAGATATTCTATCAAGATTTTGGAAAAAAATCAAGAAAGGATATTCATTTTAATAGTTTCGCTCACCAAACAAGCCCTCTGGTAGATCATGGAATCCCTTTCCTGCTTTGAAATTTTCAAATTTACCAAGCAAGAACTGATAAGCATCCAAGCGGCTTTCATAGCGAATCATGGCATCTTTAGCACGCTCGTCTTGGTCTTCTTCGTAGACTTTTTGACTTTCCTTGTGCGCCATGTCGTTGATCATGATCTGAGTATTAACCCAGGCCTCAAATTCCTTCATAAATTCTTGTTCGTAACTCATTCGTTCTCCTTATTCTAATCCACGGAAGTAGTCCGTATCAATCTCACGATAGGGCTGAATATCCTGAACATACTCTAGCACGCCTTGAAATTCTCCGTTCTCATCGTGTACCGCAGCATAGGTGATGTGGACAAACTTACCTCGCGACTCTGACTTGAACCACATTTCATACTTGTCCTTTTTACCCTCACGAAGACCTTGCATGACGGTTTTGACTTTCTCCAAATATTTTGGAGGGTGACATAACTCGACATTGCGCCCAACTTGGGACGGTGTCCGTTTGAAAATCATCTCATCAGCTGGCGTATTGTCATTGTAATACTGGAAAATATCGTCTTTATTGACAAAGGTAATCTCCATAGGGAGGTGATTGAGGATAAGGTTGGCCTGCTCGACAGAGAGATAGCCATTCCCAAAAGCCTGTTGACTACGGCGGTCCAGCACTGCTTCCTTTTCCTTAGGGGTAAAGGTAATGGTAAACTGGCCTTCTGGTGTATCGATAACTTGCTGCACTTGGCCTTCAACCGTGTCTATCTGCACGGCCTCCTCTGCACTCTTTTCCTCAACAAAACTCTGGCGTTCTGGCACCCATTTCTCAGACGGACGGATGATGGCATAGCCATAGGCGTCGCTCTCTTCCGCAATCTGAAGCCAGTCATCCTGAGTAAAGGACTCAAGGAGAATCATGAGAAGGATGGACTCTTCCTTGAAAATCATGCTCTCAAACTCTGTCGCAAAAGCTTCAAAATCTTCTTTTACACTGCTAATCAACACTTCTGGTAGTGACTTGGCTGTCGTTAGAGCTGTTTGAAAGAGTTCCCTGATCTGGTCATCCACTCCCCACATAACTTTTGGGGGTGAATCGTGTCCATAGCGCTCCATGATAGGGAAAAAGAGCTCTTCCTTGCGCTGATAGTGGATGTCAAATTGCCCCAAAAGCCCCATTTGACGGACCAAACCCTTGCGCATCTCTGCCAGCATTTCCTCGTCTTCCATAGACTCATAGGTATCTAACAATCTCCGAATGCGAATCAAGGCAGCACGGAGAGCCAGATTTTCATCCTTGAAGACGCGAACGGGGTGCCCAGGGTGTTCGGTATCCTCCACTTCGACACCCTTAACAGCATTTTTAAAAAGATTGGCATGGACATCACAGAGTTCCATGACATCTTCAAAGGTCACACCTGAGTCTGAGTTCATCAGCTCGTGCTCCATGAGGGAAATCTCGATGGCTGACACACCTGTAAAGGTCGCATCAAAACGCTCCTGAACTGACTCAGGAGAGGCGCCATTGTGCAATTCTAACAAAATATCCCGTAGGATATGAATCCGTTCATCTGCCATTAGTCTAATCCAATCACTTC
>ERZ773062.960-NODE-960-length-13089-cov-2.278349_pt1 | contig 13089 bp, 12 predicted proteins | sample MGYA00580626_ERZ773062 | MGnify/ENA primary metagenome ERZ773062 (study PRJEB29015, sample SAMEA2738003) | human oral metagenome | biome: human oral; feature: human-associated habitat; material: dental | place: China | collected 2058 ...
GCAGAATGCGGTGATACCCCACAATAACAGGATTTCCGCGCCACGGAGCGCTCACAAGCCTCATACCTGGCAAGCGCCCCAAGGCCCGGGCACCTTGCGCAAAGCTTTGCTTGAACGGCAGGGGCAAGTGCATGAGGTTTTCTCCTGTCAGTGTCAGACGCATGCGTCACAGTTGGTTGCCATCGCCTCGCCCATATGCCTTCTGTGCCGCGGATGGCAGACACTCTGCGGTGCCGTCAATGGGAAGCGGATCTCCGTCTGCCCTTGGCGCACTGCAGTTCCAGAAAATCCACTTCCGGATCAAGAGTTACCCTCTTGTCCGGGATCATCGCATTGCCGGAAAACTCTTCCGTGACTTCGCGCAAATATGGTTCGTTGATAACGCCCTTCACCTGTGGGCTGGCCGCAGCCAGATGCAGCAGGATGCGTGCATAAGACACATCTCCGCCATGAAAACCGTCGACCATTTCACAGTCGTTCGATCCAAAGGACGACAACGAAGAATAATCGTGAACAACTATCCCCCTTTCTTCAAAAATCTGTTTAAGCGAAAAAACATGCTGGTATTCCGCCTCGCGCGATCGCAGCTCCGTATATACGGGATTTGCCAATGGCGGGAAAAAAAAGATAATATTCTTATGCAGGCTTCGTAGCTTCTTCACATTCTCCATAAACTTGTCCACATAGGCCAAATTTATCTTTTTAACTCGTGAAAAATGGAAATGCCCCTCCCATATGGCTTGGAGGGTTTCTCCAAACCGGATATCCGATTTTCTTCTTCCCACAACAATGTCTGTGTAGTATCCGGAACCATCCGGACCTATTCCTGCTATATTGAGAGGATAGCTACCGTCCTGTACCATAAATACATCCTGAAAATAAGGGATAACCAAACTTTTGAGATAACCTGGCTTGAGCCAGATTTTTTTATAGGGGAGGAGGCATTCTCGGATAGTGGAAAAAACTGGCAAATATTTGAGTGGAGTGTACCAGCGTGGCGGATCTCCCAAAATCGCATCATCATATCCGTTGGAAAACCACCAGAAATCAATGCCAAAAAGGATGATATCAAGTTCTTCTTTTCCTTCTTTTTTTCTTTCCTTCAGAATTTGGTATGTTTTTTCCATATCACTAATGCTGCCTATGCCATACCCGAGATTTGCAAAAGATTTGGTAAAAAAAGATTCCCGAAATGGAAGAACTCTGGATGAACCAATGGCAATGACGCTAGGATTACGGGCAGCATGGACGGCATCCTTGATACGCGCATAATCAAAAAAAGGGTTATCTTGTATAATATAGAATGCATTACCATGCAGAAGTTTATCCGGAATGGCTGTATCAGACAAAATATTTGTGAGAAAATATCCATAAGACAAAAGAATTGCTGTGAGAAAAATCCCTGCTGTAAAAAATGCCTTTATGATTTTTTTATACATGAATTTCCCTTGAGTTTCATATAGTTCAACGTAGTGCACGCAGCCTGATTCCTATTCAGAATGTGTTCCGTCAAGCATGAAGAATGTTTTTATACAATTGCGCTGTTTCTCGAGCCATGCACTCCACACTGAAGTGTTTTTTTGTTCTCCGGTAGGCGGCGGTACGCATCCTTTGCCACAAATCCCGGTTTTCTATCAGAGTGCGGATGCATTCCACAGCTCTGGGCACATCGTTCAGGGGGTATGTAAATCCGGTAATGCCATCTTCTACAGCATCCGTATTTCCCACCACCCGGCTCACCACGGCGGGGATTCCTTCTGCCTGAGCTTCCAGCACCGCCAAGGGCAAGCCCTCCCGGCGGGAGGTGGAAATATAGCAGCCGGCTTCACGCAGAAAAGGGCGCGATGAGGGCTGGCTGCCCAGAATCTGAAAATATTTTTCCATAGCGTGCTGCTGAATTTTTTGACGCACTGTGGGCAGTTCTTCCCCGTCTCCCACAAGCAGGAAGCGGCATTGATCCAGCAATCCGACCTGACGCAGTCCCTGCGCCAAGTCCAGCAACCACAGGCTGTTTTTTACCGGATCGAAACGGCTCACATGCACCAGCGAAAAGGGGCTGGGCTGCGTACCTTGCGGCAAGTCCGCACCAACTTCAACCCCATTGGCAATGACGACAAGCTTGTTGGAACAAAGGCGAAGTTCTTCTGCGGAAGACGCCTCACCAGGAGAAACCACAATGCAGGCCTTGCTGATAGAGCAAAGGGCGCGCTCCAGCGATAAATAGGCCCTGCGCTTGACTTGGTTGGCGGGCAGATGCACACCGTGGAACGTATGTACATTGGGGATGCCAGTGACAAGTGCCGCGATCCTGCCGTAGACGCCCGCCCCCTTGCCGTGAGAATGAACAATATCAATTTTGTTCCGCTTCAGAAAATATATCAACCTCCAGAGGGAGGGAAGGGAAAATTTTCGTTGCGGCATGACACAAAAGCGTTTCCGGCCTGCGGCCTGCAAAAAACGCGAGCCATAGGGGCGGGTATCGGGAGCGGCGACAAAAGACGCGATGTGACCCGGCAGATGGCGTACCAATTGCCAGACATGCTCCGGACCGCCGCCGATCATGGACGAGAGCGTAATATGCAGGACGCCGAAGGACTTGGTGTACATTTCCAAAAGGGATTTTTATGGCATCATGCCATTGCGTCTGTCCGGCTCATTTTGGATATCGTTGGCCGACCAAGAAGAACAAAAAGATACAAACTTCAGCAAGAAACAGAAAAATCCCGCCCGTAGCACAGGGGGCAAGTCCTCTCCCTGCTCAGTTCCGGCATGGCTGCTGCATCAGGGTTTACAGGATACGGGACGTCGCAATTGCCGTATATCCATCTGTTGCAATGTTTCAAGGAAAACTTTTTCAGATCTGATATGTTCCATGCCCGGATGGGTCAGCCACTTGAAGCACTCCCGCTGATAAACGGTCTTGTCCACCTGCGGCAAACGCAGGGGAGCTGGGCCGCACCTGTCAATGTTCAGCAGGGGCATGCCCAGAGATTGCGCGCGCAGAGACAAAATTTGTGAATACGCACCATAGGCAGGGTTAAGTCCGCCCACAGCGTGGCTCCAGCGCAGCAGGCAATCGTTCAAAATAAAGATGATAGGCTTGTGCAGGGCCACAGCATACAGCGTGGATGTGCTTCCGTCACTCAGGACCAGTTGCGCGCCGCGCACCAGAGCGCAGGTCTGTTGCCGGAAGATGGGCCTGCCCGCAAACTCATCTCCTTGATATTGGGCCTTCGGGTGCGCGGCAATAACAACTTTCAGCCCCAGATCGCGTTCCAGTTTGTCAAAAAACCGGAGGAGCGACGTCCTGTATTCCGCGCCGGGAATTTGGTCGACATTAAACTGCAACACATCCGGGTGCGAACCCATGGCCGTATCCAAGTAGACCGCATACGACCCGCCATGGAAGGGGGACGGTACGGGAGCAAACAGGGCTTCTTCATACAACACGGAATTGACCGGCACAGCCAAGCAACAGCCCTGTGGTTTACGGATAGCAGCATCGTAAAAAACAACATCATACCCTGCAGTATCGTTCGCAAGCCTGCAGCGCAGCAGCTTTTCGCGCAGAAAAGCCAAGAATGGCCCAAGATAGTGTGCTCGCAGCCACAAACGCCGCCAGCGGGGAATATCCTCATAAAAATACCAAGTCATGTTGTCGAGGTAGCCCGTGACAGCACGTTTGTCACGCAAATGGCAAAATAAGTCTTTACTAGCGATTTCATGTCCAACAAAAGCCAAAAAGAGCGTCTGGTCAAGATCTTCATCCGCCACAGCGGCTTCAAGCTCCAGCAAAGACATGATATTTTTTTCGCGCTCCGGACAGGCGCTTGCCCCTTGCGGAATAAACCTTCCGTAGAGAGCACCGCAGACGTTCCAAGCGGCAACGTCAATCCCCGCCTGCAACAAGCTCTGAAGGCGCACGACATGCGACATGGTTTCCTTGAGAGGGCATGCCGCAAGAGTGATAATTTTTCGCACGGTCATCCTCTCATGTTCGGAACAGGACGGGCACCGGCAGAAAACTGGTGCGTCTCCAATATGAAACTCTGGAACTAAGCATATTGGCTCATCCCACATGTTCCCAAGAAAGGGGTGTCCCGGTGGCCAGATCGCATTTCGCGTGCTTTCCCAAAACAACATCCAGATATCGCGGATGCAAGCCATACCCAGGGCGAATGCTGCGCACATTTTCTGGGGTGAACTTTTCACCGACGCGCATGTCTCGCACCACAAAGAGTGAACGACGGAACACAGCGCTTTCTTTTTGTTTTTCCGTTAGATCGTAGCATACTCTTCCCAGCGCCTTTTCCACCGTGCGGATATCATGCACCATCTGCTTGAGTTCTTGGGGTTCCATACTGAAAGAGCTATCGGGACCACCATCGGCACGCGCAAGGGTAAAATGCTTTTCCACAACTGTTGCGCCGAGCGCCACTGCCGCTACAGCTACCGCGCTCCCCATAGTATGGTCGGAGAGTCCCACCTTGCAGTCAAAGGCTTGGGCCAGATGCGGTATGGTGCGTAGGTTGGTCTCTTCAGGCGGCGCGGGATAAGCGCTGGTACACTTAAGCAGAGTAAGATCCGTGGTACCGTTTTCTCGCAGAGAGCGTACGGCCTCGTCAATTTCTCCCAAGGTCGCCATACCTGTGGACATGACAACCGGCTTGCCTGTGAGTGCGATTTTTTTCAGAAGGGGGATGTCCACCACCTCACAACTGGCGATTTTATACCGCGCGATGCCGTATTTTTCCAAAAAATCTACCGCAGTAAGGTCAAAAGGCGTGGAAAAGCAGTCCATGCCCAGATCGTTTGCGAGTGCCATCAGACGCGGAGTCCATTCCCAAGGCGTATACGCTTCCTGATACAGATCATGCAGCGTTCGTCCTTTCCAAAGAGTTCCTTTGATACGGAAATACTCATTGTCACAAGGAATTGTGAGGGTATCTGCTGTGTATGTCTGCAATTTGACAGCATCTGCTCCAGACATGGCAGCCGCACGGATGATATTTTCGGCCCTTTCCGCACTCTGATTATGGTTTGCGGAAATTTCTGCCACAATACAACAAGAAAAAGAAGGTTTCTGTGCGTCATCGGCAACGCGTGATTTCATCAGGGCTATCCTTTTGTTCCGCACTAAAATGCACGAGCGCCTCTTCCCAAGTCAGCCAGCGTCGTGTCCCGCGCAATGTTTTACGAATCTGTGAAGGGGAAAGATTAAATAATGCGTCTACAACAGAAAGATAGGGAACAAAAACTGCATTTCCATATTGACAGTATTCCTTTGGATTGTGGCGCTGAAAATATGTTATAATATTTTTAAGAGGAAATAGTGCATCCTGTTTCATGTAGGTTAAGCTCCCTTTGGGAGAATAGTAGCACCGAGCCCCCACAGAATGGAGCAATGAAGAAATTTTTGACGAGCGCTGTTCATTTCTTTCATAATTTAACCTTGAGCTGCATAGAACGTGTGTGCGTATGCCAATATATTTGGCGGTCTGACAAATAAAGTATGTCAACATGTCCGCTAAATTTGCATATGAATGCTTTAACCATTCCTCGAGCAATGGCATTACGGCATGAAAATACGGTGCCTTGCCATAGCTTTGAGACATGGAAGTAAAAAATTTTTTCATCCAATGCGCGGTATGTGCCGGAGAAATCTCCAAAAACGTTGCAGCAATATTTTTTGGATGCTGTACAGGAAGTGTTATGATGCCCGCCCGGCCAGGTGACAAAAACAACTGATTCCGTTGCCCCCAGCTTTGCCGCGAAAATTGAAAATCATCTAAAAACACAAAAAGATCTGCTTGCTCCAGAAGTTCGTAATAGCCGAGCCACGGCATGAACGTGGGCTGCATCAATGCAACACGAGGTTTTAGTTTTTTCGTTGTTCTCCATGAAGACTCACAAATCCCCATCCGGAGCATATCATAACGCCCCTCTGCGCTTTCATACTCCTGCCGGAGCAATCCTTCGGATTCAAAACCGCAGCGCTCGTACACCTGCAACGCAGCATGATTGTCAGGATTCACATGTAAATATACCTTTTGTAGCCCCAGTGCATCAAAAGCCTGCTCCAAAACAAGTTCAGTGGCTGCTGTAGCGAATCCATGACCTTGAGCCTCAGGGCTGAGGTAAATCCAGTACTCCCCCGAACGGTGCTGGCGGTCAATATTTTTCAACCCGATATTGCCGATATGCCCAAAGCTGTCTTGTTCTATGGCCCAAATGTTTTGAGTCTCATCCTCTTGCAAAGACATAAACCAAGCCATATGCTGGACATCCGTAATATGCCTATCCAACCCGAACGGCTTTGCAATTTCAGGATTATTAATCCAGCGGAGCGTTTGCTCCAAGTGGCGGACTCCCAAAGGAGCTAAGCGCAGATACATCACTCAAAAATCGTAATCGGTGCAAGTGCTGCAAAGAGGAATAGAGGTCAGCAATCCTTCTCTTTCTATGTCCAAAAGTTTTTTTCTCCTATCGCCATTCCAGATATCATAAAGAGAGTCTTCATGAATATTCCCCAGATACAGTGGGCCGACATATTTTTCTTCACAATTATATGCAGCATCACAAAGTGTAACCGCACCGTTTGAGCAGATGAAGCAATCTCCACCTTGGATACGCTTACAATGCCCACGAGGACGGCGCTCTCGCTGTGTATATCCAAATGAATTTTCAGGAAGGTTCACATATTCAAGCATATTGATGCTAACGACATCAACCGTGGGGAAAAATTTTTTTATAAAAGGCGTAACTTCATGCTTCGTTGTTTCTTGTTCAATTATTTGCAGATGAATGTAGGGCAGACGCCCCGATGACTTTTTTTTCAACTCCATCAGAGTTTCAAAATTTGCCATGACTTTTGCAAAATTTCCTTGTGGGATCACAGATCTGTGTGCGAATTCAGATACACCATGCATACTATAATTTATATAGTCAATACAGGAGTCAAGAATAAAATGACAATTTGATTCATTCATCAGGTGACCGTTCGTTGACATCCATACATACCCAAAATTGTCAATCCTACCGACCTCATTGACAATTTCTCTAAAATCTGGATGCATCAATGATTCTCCCAAATGATAAAGCCATAATCCTTCTACTCCAACTTCACCAATTTCCTTTAAAATACGTATATAATCCTTTTTGGGCATATGCATTGCAGGGCGCAAGAGATGATTCCTGGGACACATTCTGCAAAGAACATTGCATACACTTGTCATTTCAAACAAAATTCTTCTTGGAAACTCATCTAAATTGCCTTGCCTAGCATGTAGATTGACCTTTGAAAGATTAATAACAGCGCTTCCTTGGGCAAGCGTTTCGCTTAGCCGTCTTTTATTTTCTACAGTATCAATAAACTCCAAGTCCATTGAGACTTCCACTTTGGGCAACCGCCTGAGTTGCATGAAATCAAGCACTACCCCAGTATTCTGCTCGACGCCACAGCGCGATATATCCATAAATTCCATGAGCTATCCCTCTATCTGCTTGGGAGAAGTAGCAATGGAGTAGGCATCAACTTTTCCAAAGCATACAATTTGGCGTCCAAACCCGACAGATCCCAACACTCGATAGAAATCACGCAATTCCGCGGATCTCCCTGCTTTGCGCAGATTCTCTTCAAATAGTACACGTTTTTTATGGCATTGATGCCCCAAAATATTGTCCCCAACGTATACATCCCCCATCAGCAAAAATAATTCCAGAGGAAAACTGGACAACAAGTCTATCACTTCATATCCGCAAGCCTGTAACAAACGTTGCAATGAAACTGGAGTAAAATAATTAATATGGACAGGGGCAGCAACCCACCATTCGCCAAGCCCAAGCACATCGCGTGCCGCCGTTTGCAACGGATTAAATTCATTGGGGACATCAACTACCAGTACACCATTCGGCTCTAAAAGTTGCTCTCGAATTTCTCGCAATGTTCTTGCTGGTTCGCGCAGGTGCTCAAGCACATTCAGTAACGTGACAACCGAATAACGTTTTCCTTGTGACATATGGGAAAAATCTGTGTCGTCTATAGTGGACAAAAAAACTGAAATATTTTTCCCCTGAAGAAAAGAAACTGCCTCCGGAACAACTTCCATCCCGGCTACTTGCATGCCTTTTTCTTGAGCAAATAATAGCAGTTCGCCGAATCCACAGCCAATATCAAAAAGTGATTTTCCATGCAAAGGCCCTAATTGTCCTTCCAAGATTGCGCATATATCCTCATATCTGCCATGATTAAATATGCGATCTTCGCTCTGTTTTTCTTGTGAAGAGTCATTGCACAATCCATACTGTGAAGAGTAAAACTCTTCACGGTAAAATTTTTCAACTTCTTCAGCGCTTGGGATAGGGGATAAATGTCGGTATCCATACTCAGGATGCTCAGCTATGACATATTTCTTTTTCATATGAATCCCTCAACATTTCATAGATGAATTTTTCAACACCTTTTCCATCTACAAGCTGCAATGCATGTTCCCTCATGGATTGCAGATCAGATGGGCATTGCAAAAATTTTTGCAGTTGCAATGTAAATTCTTTATCGTTCAGTGTTGACATATTTCCGCTATAGACAAGAACATGGCGTCTGGACAAAGACCCCAGAACGGACTCCTGATTTTTCGAAATCGCCAAACAAAACGAAGGTACACCCAAAAAACAAGCCTCCCAGCAAGTGCCTCCACCCGCCCCTATCAAGACATCCACTCCTCCGAGTACGTCCGCCATATTATTCTGAAAGGGCAATACTTCACTATCAAGTGAGCTTTTATGCAAAAATTCCATCAACCTTTTTCTGTGAAGGTTTAAAGCTCCCAAAACGACGGACACTCTTCCCGACCATCCAATAGCCCCCAAAGACTGCAAAACCAAACCGGTGGCGTTGGGGGCATCCTCCCCACCAAAGGAAACCAAGACGTGCAGGGAAGGCCCAAGTCGCCGTTGCGGTTTCCTTGCCCGTAAAAATTCTTTGCGAATCAGGGCATAGTCAACGCCAAACAATTTTTTTGTCCATGGAGCGGTGCAAAAGCCATAGTTTTTTGCATCAGGCGCCGGCACCAAAAGGACATCTGGCCCATAAACATCTTGCTGATTAATATCTTCCACCATTGCAACATAAAACCCAGCTTCTCTGAGACGTTGCACATAAACACGATCAAAATGATAACCGTCAAGCACGATATGCCTAACAGCGCACGCTTGACCAAGACATACAGTTTTTTCAATATCTTCCTTTGCAGGATGCGCTTCGACGATTTGATGTACCTCAAAACCTTCACTGTGTAACCGGGAAAGCAATACTTCAGACACTGTGTTGGTAACAAAAATAACCCGTCCACCGTTGCTCCGCCAGGCTTGTCCCAGTGCAACCATGCGCAAGATATGCCCACTGCCTAGCCCTGCAGGCGCATCTGCCCTGATGAGTATAGCAGAAGCAGAAGGTTTTTTCATTTTTTTATCACAGTAGCCATTCGTTCAGCAAAAAACCAGTCTTCCAAAGTATCAATATCTATACAGGCTTCCCGGGGCAATTCAACCATTCCGGTTTTGAGACTGACCGCAGTTTCATGTGCCAAAAAATATGCTGTCCGAAACCAGTACATTTGCCCAGCGTCAACAAAGGCCTCTGGCATGTCTTGCGAACGCATGCTCGCCTTATCCGGTGAAAACAGTGGCGATAGTTCGTGGGCTGTATTTCGTGCAAGTATCTGAAAAACAGGAAAAGGGACGCGCTGCATGGCATAGGCATTGGGTGCTCCTTGTCTGATCAGCATAAGGCCTTGTTGGATATGCTCTGCTGACAAAAAAGGAGCAGTAGGATATAGATGGCAAAATTGTTCTACAGCCCCCCAACATTCCATTGCCCACTCCAAGGCATGCCTTGCCGCCTTGTGCGCGTGCGTGAAGTCATCGGCCAGCTCCGCAGGGCGCAAAAAAGGCACCTCCGCGCCATACTGACGGGAAACATCCGCAATTTCCGCATCATCCGTGCTGACAAGCACATGTTCAAAGCACCCTGACGCCAATGCCGCCTCAATAGGCCAAGCGATCATGGGCTTGCCCAGAAAAGGGCGGATATTTTTGCGTGGGATACGCTTGGAGCCGCCACGGGCGGTGATGATGGCAATATTCATACGCACTTCCCCTACGCCAATCTCTTGAAACCACTGGTCGCGGGAGCACCCTTGAGGCGCTCATGAATGTCACCCGCCTTTCTGGCATCGGCCAGCTTGGCGAAAGATCTGTCGCAGGCGACAAGGTAGCGCTCTACATCCGCATCAGTATGTGCGTCCATAAGGTAACAGAGGCTGGATGCGAGGATACCCTCCTCAAGCATGCACTGCACAAAATACGCCTTGAAGGCAAGAAAATCATCTTCATCAAAGGCAAAATGCGACATGGCATCCATGCCTTCGGCGTGGACAGCAAAACCGTGGGCCGCGCCCAGTTCCACCCAAGATTTTTTGATACGCTGCCCGAGGCGGGCAAATTTTTCGTACGGTTTGCGCCGGGCATAGGCTTTCATACAGGCAAGCGCTGCCGCAGGCCCGACACGTTCCGTCCAGTTGGTGGAAGAGATAAAGGTTTTCTGGGCGGCCTGCATGACATCCGCCTTGCCGATGACAGCGGAAATGGCATATCCGTTGCCCAGCGCCTTGGAAAATACCGCCATATCCGGCTGTACCTGGTGCAGCACTAAGTGCGCTCCGCCCAAGCAGTACCTGAAGCCCGCCGAAACTTCATCCATGATGAGCACAGCGCCGACATCGTCGACAAGCTGCCGGACGGTTTCAATGAAGCCGGGATCCGGCATGGCCGAACGTACAGGCTCCATAACCACCGCTGCCAATGACCGGCCATGTTTTTCCACAATGGCGCACAGCTCCTCCGGGTGGTTATAGCGAAACGTATGGGTGGACCCTTGAAGTCCGCGCGGTACGCCGGACGGGGCAAGCCCCGGCATGAGATGCCCGTCCAAGGCCGAATCTTCCGCCAGGTTGGCGGCCAAATACCAGTCGCTCCAACCGTGATAGCCGCAACAGGCCACCACATCACGGCCCGTGTACGCTCTGGCTATGCGTACGGCGATACTCAAGGCCTCGCCGCCGCCACGGGCATAGCGCACCATGTCCGCCCACGGGTGAACATCACACAAAAGGTTGGCCAATTCCACCTCTTCCGGGCAGTTGAGCGAGCAGGCCACGCCATTGCGGACAACCCGCGCGACGGCATCGTCCACCTCATCATCCGCATAGCCCAACACGCACGCGCCAATGCCGCCGATGGACATGTCGAGATATTCTCTGCCGTCCAGATCCCATACTTTCGCGCCCTTGGCCCTGCTGTAATATCCGGGCCAGACGCCCAACGAGAACATGTCGGGACGCTTGGACAACAACTGCGTCATGCCCGGTATACGCTTGCGACCTTCAAGCTGAAGTTTTTGGGACTGGAGCATGGCATCTACCTTCGCCACAGGGCAGGATTGAGAAGTTCAGGAAGCTGCGGCGGAAAAACGGCATCAAGGCGCTGCAGAACCGCCGGAGAAAAGGTAGCAGCCGCATGAGCAAAGTCAAGATTGTTCCGTACCTGCGCAGCCTGTTCCGCGCCGAACAGAATGCGCTGGTCAGGATGGCGCCGCAACATCCATACCAGCGCCAGTTGCAGGGGAGAGCAGTCCACTTCCAGGGCAATCCGCCTCAGGGAGACCAGCGCTGGCGCCAAGCCAGCCAAAAAATCCGGCAAATGCTCCGGCAGCATTCCCAGAGCCCCTTGCAGAAAAACGGAACGCACATGCAATTCCTTGCCCATGTCACGGGCGGCGGCGAAAACTCCCGCGGCTTCAAACCTTCGGTCGAAAAGGCTGGCAGGGATCTGCACCACGGCAACGAGCCTGTGAGCCAATGCCTGCAAGGCAGCCTCAGGGGTATACACCGAGATACCGATGTAATCCGTCTTTCCCTGAACCAGTAGATCTTCCATAACTGCTCCCTGCCAGCCGTCCAGCAGGGCAAGCTGTTCCTCACGGTGCAGCATGAGGCAGAAGATCTTCGGTATGCCCAATTCCGTCAGCGAACGCATGACGGAAGCGCGGAGGGAGGAAGGGTTTGTGGGAAGCACGGAAACCAGTTTGGTGATGACACGGGCGGCCTTCCCCGCACCACAAGCCCGCAAGGCTGCCCCCAGCACGGATTCGCTAGCACCATACCCCTGCGCCGTGTCAAAATATACGATACCACCGTCCCACGCGGTACGGACGATGGCATTGGCCTCCTGCTGGTCCGGCTGACCGCTGGCATTGGCTATGCCGTAAGCTTGTCCCAGTTGCGCGGTGCCAAGGATGAGTCTGTTTGTCATTTTTTTATCATGCTTGCTGGGAATGGAAACTTTCAAACTCTGTGGCCAAGAGTCCGTGAACAATGCTATCCCCTCGTACGCCCTCAGCATTGACATGCTGTGCACGGAGAATTCCTTCAATATGAAATCCATTTTTTTGAAAGACTCTCAACGATTCGATATTATTGGCGTAGTGCCCTCCGGTAACCTTGAAGAGTCCTTGTTCACGAAAAGCAAAACGGCACGCGCCCGCAACAGCTTCCGTGGCGTATCCCTTGCGTTGCGCCTGTGGATGCCCGATGACAAAAGAGATGTCCGCTGTTTTGTACAACGCGTGAAATCCGTTAAATGTCACTGTCCCTATAAAAAGTTTGCCATGATTTGCGAACACGCCGAAATGCAGGCCGAGTTGGGAATTTTCACGGCGCATTTTGACGTAGGCAGCGCAACTTTCTCTGGTATGCCTGCGATGACGCACTTCCAGAAAACGGTTTACATCGGGATTATTCATCCATTGTATATATTCTTCCGTAATGTCAGATACTGTTGGTCTGCGAAGTAAAAGACGTTCTGTGAGAATCTCCGGTTCCATAAAAATCCTCATCAGCATGAAGAGATGGTTCTTGACAGGGATTCCGATTTTTTCGGGACAATCCGGCGGCAACACACACTCGCCTTATATCTTCATCATCCATACTTGGCCAGAGGGGTAGTGTCAAAATCTGTCCGTAGGCCGTCTCT
>ERZ773062.964-NODE-964-length-13059-cov-13.986543_pt1 | contig 13059 bp, 13 predicted proteins | sample MGYA00580626_ERZ773062 | MGnify/ENA primary metagenome ERZ773062 (study PRJEB29015, sample SAMEA2738003) | human oral metagenome | biome: human oral; feature: human-associated habitat; material: dental | place: China | collected 2058 ...
TTATAATATCCTCATCATATTCTCTCCAATCAATCCAAGTTATAGCTCTACTATTGAAAAAATTTTCCATATTATCAACAGGATTTTCTAAAAATTCTTTTATTTCATTATAAACTTTATTCATTTATTTCACCTCATATTAAATTTATACTATATTATACAATAAAAAAATAGCACTCTCAACCTAAAAGTCAAGAGTGTAGTTTTTATTATAAAATTATTTCTTTTATTCTATATTCATCTTCAATTTTCTCAAATTGTATTTCTAATTTATCTTCATTTCCAAAGTCAGCAATAATTTTATCTCCTTGCCATTCATATTTAGTTTTATTCCATTTTAAGAAATTTTCAATAAATATCTTATGATCTATATCATAATTTTTAATAGCTAACTCTGTTATATCAGCAAATTTCTTTATATCAACAGGTGAAAAAACTATTTCAGGTAACTTAGATATAGTAAAGTAATACATTCCACCTTTTTCTGAATAATCTATTCCTGAGAAAGCAATTTTATCATGTAAAATTCCACAAGCAAGAGATACAAAAGCATTTGCACTCATATTTTTAGGTAATTCAAAACTATTGTAGGTCAATATTGGAATTGCATTATTTCCAGCAGTAGCTTGAATTTCCGTAGCAAGTGAAGAATCTTCCCAGATCCAAATTGTTTCTCCATTTTCTTTTAAAATAGCTGTTCCTAAAAATTCTATAGGATATTTTTCTTTACCATCTGTAATAATATTCTCATCTAAATTAACTGTCCAGTCTTTAACTGAAAAAAGCTTTTCGTTAAAATTATCTTGAATAGCTAAGACTCTTCCTAAGTTTTCAGATAAAGCTTCTTCAGTTAAATTTACTTCAAATTCATTTAAAATTTTATTTCTTATGAGATCATGTATATTATTATTTTGATAGTTTCCAAGAAAATATTTGATAAGTTCAACAGTTGGACTATTAGGATATTTTTTTATAAATTTATCATATTCTTTCTTAGCTTCTTCATATATTGTAATAGGAATATTATCATATCCACCATCTAGTGTGGGAGTATTATCCATACCTAAAAGATAATCTTCTCTATATGAGTTCAATAATGCAGTTACTTTTATATTTAACTTACTATCAGGATATTTATTTAAAAAGTTTTCCCAAGTGATTATTCTTTCTCCAATCTCTTCAAATGAAATTAGCAATCCTGCATCTGCCTGATATAGTACCTCATTATCTTTTGCCCATATTTTTAAATACTCTTTATAATCATTAGTCACATAATCTTTAAATATATCATAATATAGGTTAGGTAGTTCTCTAATAGTTACTATACCTTCACCTATATCCCAAAGCTCTAAATCATATTTATTTAAAATTTTATTGGCATCAGACCAATCTTTATCTGTAAAATTTTCACCATTTGTATCATTGTAAATACTATCTAAAAAACCTGCTAAAGCGTCTTCTATATCATATAAAATGTTATTATTTTGCACCTGATACTCTTCATATAGATTGTTTGCTTCTTCCTTATTTAATGATTTTAATTTTTCCATCGTTTCTTTTTTATCAGTAGCAAATTTTTCAAATAAACTATAACTCTCTTCAGAAAATTTTATTTTTTCATTTTTTACTTCTTCATTTTTTACTTCTTCATTTTTACCTTTATTACAATTAGTTAATAATAAAAAACTAAATGTTAAAAGTATAATTATTCCTATTTTTTTCAATTATTTCCCCCTTTATATTTTAATCAAGTTTTTTTAAGATTAATTCTCTTATATCCTCTTCTCTATAATTTTCTAAATAATACTTTATGATTTCAGTTGTTGGACTGTTTGGATATTTCTTTATAAAGTTATTATATTGCTTTAATACTTCATTAGTTTTTCCATTTTTTAAAGCTTCTTTTATTGAATCAGAAAGTAAAGGATTGATATAATCATATTGATAATCAGAGTAGATACTATTAGCTTGTGACTTTACTTCACTGTCTGGATATTTTTTCAAAAAGTTTTCCCAAGAGATAAGTCCATTTTCTAATATCTCAGGATGCTCATATACAGAATCAATATAGCCAAGGTAATCAATATCCTCACTATCTAGTTTTAAAAATTCTCTATAATCATCACTTACATAATTCTTAAAAATATTATAGTAAAAATCCTTCTTTTCAGTTAGCATAAAACCTTCTTCAATTTCAACAACTTCTAAACCATAATTATTTAGATATTCATTTTGTTTCTTTATCATTTCTTTATCTGGATAACCTTCTTCATTATAAAAGACCCAGTCTAGCATAGTATAATCATTTTCATTTATTTTTTCTAAAATCTTATTATTATCTTCTAAGTAATCTTTGTACATTTTATTAGCTTCTTCTTGAGTTGAATTCTTTAGGACTTCACTAGTTTCCTCTTTAATCATTTTAAACTCTTCAAATATTTTATTGCTATCGTATGAGAAGTAATTTCCTTTTTCTCTTTCTTTCAAATAGCCATAATAGAAATATTTGTTTATATATTCATCTATTATTCTTGTTAAAGTTTTATTATCATTATCCTCAAAATTGTCAGTATTAAGTTCCACAAGATAGTATCCTATAAGTTCAGTTGTTGGACTGTTAGGATATTTCTCTTGAAATCTCTTATATTCTTTAATATTTTCTTTATAATCAGGAACTACATCAGGATAAAGGTAAAGATAATCTCTTCTATATTCATTACATAACTCATGAATATACTCAGTTAATTTACTATTAGGATATTTTTCTAAGAAATTTTCCCTAGCTATTATTCTATTTGCAACTTCTTCAAGACTTATAGACATAGATGAATTTCTTGAATGATCTGCTCTCATATTTTCATCAGAAATAATTTTTAAAAACTCTTTATAATCTTCAGTTACATAATCTTTAAAAGTTTTATAATAGAAGTCTGAACTTTCTCCTATTATTACTTCATCATTTTCAAGATAGAAAAGCTCCAAATCATATTTATTTAAGAATTTATTCGCTATATTCCATTTTTCATCAGTAAAATTTTTTGCTGAAAGATTGTCATGCTCTCTATTTATCTTTTCTAAAATTATATCATTTGTTTCACGAGATTTTTTATAAAATTCATTTGCTTCTTCCTTATCTAAAGTTTTTAGCTTCTTTAAAATTTCATCCTTATTTTTAGAAAAACTTTCTAAAGATTCTTTGTTAAACAATTGGATAATTTCTTGTTCTTTTTTGTTATAAAATATCTTTTTATAGGCAAGTACACTTCCTACAACAAAAATTACTACTGTAAATAGAATAAGCAAAATCTTTTTCATTATTCCCCCTTAGATTCTTTATCTTCCTCTGTAATAACTTCTAAAGTATCTTTTATAACTGGTTCATTAGAATTTTCTAATTCATAATCTTTCACAATTTCTTTCTCAAACTTATCATATAATATTTCTTCAATATTTGGATTTTTATGATTTTCTAAGTAAAAGTTTATATATTCAACAGTTGGACTATCAGGATTTTCTTGTATAAATCTGTTAAATTCTTTTAGAATATTATCTGGTATATAATAAAGTTCAGGGTTTTCTGATCCACCTTCTCTTGTGTGTAAATTATATGCCCCTAAAATATATGCTCTTCTGTAAACACTAGCTTCAATATCTGCTTCTGCTAAGAAATCACTGTTAGGATACTTCTTTTGAAAATCTTCCCAAGCTAATAATCTATCAGCTATTTTTTCATGAGATACCAATATTTCTTCAATACCAAAATAAGGTTCAGCATATTCCTTTGCAACTAGTGCTAAATAGTCTCTATAATCATCAGTTACATAATCTTTAAAGATATCATAATAAAAATTAGGAACTTGAGCTATCATAGCATTTCCTTCACCCATGTCTATAAGTTCTAAATCATAATCTTTTAAGTAGTTATTAACTGTTTTCCATTCTTCAGGTGTAAAATTATATTTTGAATCAGCCATAAAAACATTTTCAAGTAGCTCAGAATGTGCTTCATTTATTTTTTCTAACATAAGTTTGTTAGTAGCTACATATTCACTATAGATTTTATTCCCTTCTTCTTTATCCTTAGCTGTTTTTAATCTCTCCATAACAGATTTTTTACTTTCTACAAAGTCATTTAAAAGATCCTTATTAAACATTTGGATAATTTCATTTTTTCTCTCATCTGAATGAAGTTTCTTATATCCATATAAACCACCTATAGCAAAGATTGCTATTACAAACAAAAATAATAAAAATTTTTTCATATTTTTCTTTTCCTTTCTTTTTTGTAATTAATAATTAACTATATCTATTATACAATAAAAAAATCCTAAATTAATAGGATTTTTATTTTTTTTTATTATATTTTATAAACCTTTCTTAAAAAAGTTTTTAAATTCTGCAACTTCTGCACTAGATTGTGTAATAGCTACTGAATAATCTTTTTTTCCAGCTAATGCTGGTTCATAAGTAATAGGTATAAATTGAAATTTAATTTCTGGATTAGCCACTATACAATATCCTAATGAAGTTTTAGTTTCACTTTCATTTTTCTTATTAAATACATATGGTTTATCATAGTCTGATAAATCTGGATTAACTGGAATTACTACAACCTCTCCTTCTTTATATCCCACAATATAGTTAGCATGTTTTGTAACCTTAACAACAACAGCATTAGTAAAATTTTCCATATGACAATAAATTAACTTATAATCATCACCATTCAGAACACTCTCATTGAAGATTTCTCTCATTCTTGCTTTATTTTTTTGATTTTCCTCATCAGTTGCTCCTAAAAATGCTTTTTTTACTAAGTCCATAAGTCCCATAATATAACCCTCTCCTTTTTTAAATTTTAAATGCTCTATAATAATTATTATCTTGAAATCCAAAAAGTCTTAAATCTGTAGAAGTATATTCGCCAGGAAAAAATAATAATACTTTTGTATGATCAAATATATTTTGTAAATTATTTAATATAGTATGAGTCCTAACAATAGGAAAAACTTTCCCAACTCCAGTTAATATTAAAAAGTTCTTATCCTTTGTTTTCTCTGCAATATATTTCATAATTATCTCAGTATTAAAGCTTTTCTTTAATTTTTCATATAGAAATTTTGTACCTTTTTTTCTTCAAGTTCAAAAGCACTTTCTAAAATATTATCGTTTTTCATACTTTCAAGAAGTAGCTCAAATAGATCTATTTCTACTGCTTTTAATCTAGTATTATTTTCTAAATTAATTAATAAGCTATTTTTTACAAAATCCCTTATCTCTAATTCATATTTAGGATTGTAATCAAAAATATAAAAAGGAACTTCATTTGCTAAACCTCTATTATTATAAAATTCATCACTTTTGAAAAATTACTTTCACTAATAGCTAAAATTTCGATAATCTCCCCCTATAATTATTATTTTATTTTCTCCTTATTTTAACATATTTTTTAGATTTTGTTTAATATTAAAACTAAATTTTTATATTTTTCTCTTGATTAAAAAAATTATTATAGTAGAATGGAAATATAAATAGATGAAGGGGGATTTTCTATGGGGTATAATGATAAAAAATCTAATAATCTTTCTTATTCAGAATGGTTCAGTTTTTATCTATCAATCTTTACAAATAATATAGCTCTAGCTCATTTATATGCTAAAAGAGCTTATTCAAATCAAATTCAGAATCAGGAATTTGAAGATAATGCTGAAGAGATTGATAATCTTTTAGCTGAAATTAATGTTGAACTTGAAGAATTAAAAAAAGATAGTCATAAGTATTTTTATCTATATAAACCTGATAAAAGAGATATTGAAGATAGACTTTATATGCAAAATAAAAAACTTAAATATGCTAAAGTTTGTTTTACTCTTACTGCAGGAAGATATACTGTTGGTATGGATATTCCAGAAGGAAGATACAGAATAGTTGCCAAGAAAAATTCAGGAAATATCTATAATAAATATTATACTTTTGATGAAAATTTGGATGCTGAAGATGATGATAGTCCAAAAATTCATAAGAGGTTGATTATTGGAGATATTTTAATTATAACTGATTCTCTAGTTGTGGAGCTTTCCTCTAAAAAGGCTAATCTTTTGCAAAATATTATTAGATACCCTATTGGAAAAGCAATAACTCTAAAAGCTGGAAACTATATTTGTGGAGAAGATTTTAAAGTAGGAGTTTATGATATTAAAAGAATTAAAAATATTGGAACTGTTTACTATGATGATAATGAAAATAATTTTGGTAGTGGAGATGATGAGTTAAAAGAGATTAAAAACTGCCTTTTTAAAAATAATGATTATTTAGGTATTTCTGGAGGACTTATCATAGAATTAAGCCCTAGTCAAAATAATTATATTAAATAGTGGAGGATAATATGAAAAAAGATACTTGCTTCATACTTTCAGCTGGAACATATGTTGCTGGTAGAGATATTCCTGAAGGAAAGTATAAACTTGTAGCTAAACATGGTTATGGTGATGTATATAGTTCCAATGAAAAAATGGGGATAAATGAATATATGGAAGCTGAAGATGAGATAGATAATCCTGATGAAGATAGAGAAAATGCCATTGAATTCTCTAATCTTGTCCTAAAAAAATGGGATAGAATTATTATAGAGGACTCCTTAATTTTAGAGTTTTTTCTAAAATAACTAAAAAGGGAGTGTTAAAGGCAAAACCACACTCCCTAAGTTTTTGATATTTTCATATCCATCATAATCTAACTAGTCTTTCTATAGGAGGTTATCCAGCTCCCGTTGGACTTCGATAGTCGTGATAAAATATAAATCGCATTCAATTCCGTTCGATATCCCTTTATGCTTTTTAGATTTTATTAGTTAGAATATTACCAAAAAGCAAATTAATCTATTGAAGAAAATAATTTTACTTCAATTTCTGTTTTAGCATTAACAGTATCAATTTTTTCAGATAAAGAATTAACTTCATTTTCTAATTTGTCAAATTTTTCTACTAATTCCTTTTTATTTAAAACTCCATATTGAACAACTCCAACACCATTTTCAACTGTTGTACTATCTCTTTTTAAAAGATATTCTAAATCAAAAAGAATATTTCTTTTTAAACGAACTTCTTCTAGAAGTGCAAATAAAGATTTATTTTCAATAAAGTTTTCAGAGTTAGCAACATTTATTCCATCTTTTAGTGTTACAATATCTTGATTTATTAAATCTAATTCAGATAAATTTTTTAGCATTTCATCTGCTTGATCTTGTTCAAAAACTTCTTTTCCATTAACTTTTAAAGGTACTACATAACTATCACGAATTAAGTCAAGTAGTCTTCTTTGCTTTTTAGTTAAATTTGAAATTGTAAATATAGCTTGTTGTAATGTTAATTTCATACCATACCCTCCTTTAAAAATAAAAAATTTCCTAGACATTTTAGTACAAAATTAAAAAAATTACAAGCTTTTTTTTAATTTGCTATAACTTTATCTTTTAATTTACCATCTTTATCGTAATATTCCCATTCGCCTACAGGTTTTCCCATCACATAAGCCCCTTTTGTACGATAAGTTCCATTAGAGTTATATAAGTAATAGTAACCATTTTCTTTACCATCTTTATAAATAGTTTCTGTAGATTTCATTCCATTATTTTCATAGATGATATATTTCCCATTTAATTTACCATCTTTCCAGTTTATAATAGACTTTATATTTCCATTTTTATAGAAACTTATCCATTTACCATCTTGTTTACCATTTAAATAGTAAAGTCTGTCTCTCCCTTCACTTACTTTACCACTAAAAGGAATATCAGAATCTTTAAGATAATATAGCTTATCAACTATTTTTAAATCTTTTTTTCTAATTTCTTGAGAATTTGAAATTGCAGAAACAGAAAAAAGTAAAGCAAAGGCAACTAATAATAATTTTCTTTTCAATTTTATACCTCCCTAATTTTATATTAAGTTAATCTTTTTTAATTCTTCTTCTAAAACATCTAACAATCTATCAAATTCTTTTGCAACAGAATCAAAGGATTCTTTTTTAGTTAGATCAACACCTGCTAATTTTAATTGTTCCATTGGATGATTATTTCCTCCTGACTTTAGAAGAGTTAAATACTTTTCTCTACTTTCAGGATTAGTTTTTAAATTTTCATATAACTTTGCTGAGCTAGCAAAAGAAGTTGCATATTGATAAACATAGAAAGGTGAATTAAAGAAATGAGGTATCCTTGACCAAATTATCTTTTGTAATTCATCTATTGTTACAGTATCTCCAAAATATTTTTTGAATAGATTATACATAATATCACTTAAGATATCAGGAGTAATAGCCTTATACTCTTCTATCATTTTATGGGCTTCATATTCATAACTAGCAAAAAGAGTTTGTATATAGTAAGTTCCAACAATATTTCCTAATGCTTGTTCTAATAAAGCAATTTTTTCTAAGCTATCATCAGAATTTTCTAACATATAGTCTAAAAGTAATCTTTCATTAAAAGTAGAAGCTACTTCAGCAACAAATATAGTATAATCTGCTGTTGAATAAGGTTGAGCTTCACTTGATAACATACTGTGAAGAGTATGTCCTAATTCATGTGCTAAAGTAAATACAGCATCCATAGTTTCTTGGTAGTTTAAAAGCATATATGGATGAACATCATATATATTTATAGAATAAGCTCCACTTCTTTTATTTTTAGTTTCAAAGACATCAAGCCAACCTTCACTTATAGCTCTACTCATTTTTGCTTGATAATCTTCACCTAAAGCTTTAACTGAATTTAGAACTATTTCCTTAGCATCATCATATTTAAAGACTTTATTATAATCAACTATATTAATACTGTTGTCATAGTAATGATATTCTTTTAATTTTAAAGCTTTCTTTCTAAGTTCTACATATCTTCTTAAAGGAGCTGTATTTTCTTGAGCTGAATTAACTAAAGAAAAATAAACTTCTTTTGGAATATTTTTATTTTCTAAGGCTCTATCAAGTGAAGACTCATAGTTTCTTGCATTACAAGAAGCAACATTTTGTTGAATGATAGCTCTGTATATTGCTGCAAAAGTATTTTTACTATTTTCATAACTTTTATATAGAGCTTCAAAAGCTAATTTTCTATCTTCTTGATTTCTATTAGTAGATATAATTTTTGAATAAACTCCATTTGATATAGCTAATTCTTCACCTGTAGATAATTTTACAGTATTCCATTTTATATCTGATATAGAAAGTTCTCCATATATATCAGAAGATGATCCCATAAATTGAGCAAAATGTGAAAGCAATTGTTCTTTATCTTCAGATAAAACATGCTTCCTCAATCTATACATTTCACTAAGTCCAAATCTTCTTTCTTCTAGTTCTGGATATTTCTTTATCCATTCATTCATAGTTTCTTCAGGTATTTCTAACATCTCAGGAGCTATCCAAGCAGTTTCAGTGGCAAACTTTGTATAAACCATTTCTATTTCTTGCATCTTTATAGAAGTTATTTCATCAGTAGAGTCTAAATCTTTTAACATATATGGATAAAGATAAAGTCTATCTAATAATCTTGCTATTTTTTCCATCAATAATTCTAATTCAACAAATTTTTCAGGACTTTTTTTAATTTCTCCTTTGTATTTAGGAACTTCTTTAGTAAGTTTTTCAAATTTTTCTAAATCACTTTCCCACATATCATAGTTTTCATAGATATCATTCAAGTTCCATTTATATTTTTGATCTATTGTTTTTCTATCTTTCATTATTAATCCTCCCTTTTAAATCTAATTGTACATTAAAATAGTATATAATGATTTTAACTTTATTAATAATATATATAATTTATGTTATAATAAACTATATTAATTTTTTTAATTTAAAATTGATTTCAAAAAATTAATATAAAAAAACTTGAAATATCTACAATTTTCAGCTATTATTTAAACATATTTAGATAAAAGTATGATTTTGAAAAATTTTAGAAATGTGCTATTATAATATTAGTTGCTATTAAGGACAAAAGGACTTACAGGAGGAGAGATGGCTAAGCAAAAATATTATGCTTATTTTTTTGATGATAAGAATAATGGAATTGTAGAAAGTTGGACTGAATGTGAAAAAATAGTAAAGGGAACAAAGGCTAGATATAAGTCATTTATAGATAAAGCTGTTGCACAGAATTGGTTAGATAATGGTGCAAACTATGAAAGAAAGGTAAGTACTACTACTCCAATAATTACTAGATTAGAAAAGGGAATATACTTTGATTCAGGAACAGGAAGAGGAATTGGGGTTGAAGTAAGAATTACTGATGAAAATAAAGTGAGTTTTTTAGAAACTTTACCAAAAGAAACTATAAAAAAATTATTAAAAAATACAAAATGGACTGTAAATGAGTTTGGAAATATTTACTTAGGTGCAAATAAAACTAATAACTTTGGAGAACTTGTAGGGTTTTATTTTGCATTAGAAATCGCAAAAATTATGGACTGTTCTTTAATTTCTGGGGATAGTCGCTTAGTAATAGATTATTGGTCTTTAGGTTATTTTCATGAAAATAATTTAGAGTTAGAAACAATTTCTTATATAAATAAAGTAATTGCTATGAGAAAAGAGTTTGAAAAAAATAAAGGAGTGATAAAGCATATTTCTGGAGATATTAATCCAGCAGATTTAGGTTTTCATAAATAGGAGGTTAAAAAATTGGGTGATAATTTTGTTTTATTTAGTGATCCACATTTAATAACAATGGGGATAGGTTTTGGAGTATGTATTTTATTGATATTTTTAGGTTTTTTTACTGAAAGAAAACAAGCATTTGCAAAAATTATTGCAATTCTTGTATTGGGAGTAAAAATTGCTGAATTAGTATATAGGCATAAATATTATGGTGAGTCTGTGGCAGAACTTTTACCATTACATTTATGTCCAATGGTAATAATAATTTCTATATTTATGATGTTCTTCCATAGTGAGGTTCTATTTCAACCAGTTTATTTTTGGTGTATGGGAGCATTTTTTGCAATAATTATGCCTGAGATAAAAGAAGGAATGCATGACTTTGCTTCTCAAAGCTTTTTTATAACTCATTTCTTTATTTTATTTAGTGCAGCCTATGCTTTTATTCACTTTAGATTTAGACCAACTAAAGCAGGTTTTATCTTATCATTTTTATTACTAGTAACTTTAGCTTTTGTTATGTACTTTGTAAATAATAAATTAGGTACAAATTATTTATTTGTTAATCGTCCACCATCAGCTACAACTCTAGTAGATCTTATGGGACCATGGCCTTATTATATATTCTCTATTGTAGGTATATATATTGCACTAAGCTTTATTTTATATTTACCATTTAAAAGAAATAAAAAATCAAAATATGGTAGTTGGAAAAAATATTAATATATTTGGGAAGTTGGATTTGCAACTTCCCTTTTTTTATAAAAAATATTTTTTAAGATTGACAAATAAAAGATAATATATTATTATTAGTGTAGATAATTTAGCACTCTATATACTTAAGTGCTAATAAAAAATCAGGAGGTAATTGATTATGAACATTAGACCTATTGGAGAAAGAGTTTTAATAAAACCAATTAAAAAAGAAGAAAAGACTAAGAGTGGAATTTTACTTAGCTCAAAGACAGCTCCTGCTGAAAAACCTAATCAAGCAGAAGTTATTGCTTTAGGTAAAGGAGAAAAATTAGAAGGAATAAAAGTTGGAGACAAAGTAATTTTCAATAGATTCTCAGGAAATGAAATAGAAGATGGAGAAGAAAAATATTTAGTAGTAAATGCTGAAGATATTTTAGCAGTTATTGAATAATAGGAGGTAAAGCAAATGGCAAAAATTATAAATTTTAATGATGAAGCTAGAAAAAAATTAGAAACAGGAGTAAATATTCTTGCTGATGCAGTAAAAGTTACTCTAGGACCTAGAGGAAGAAATGTTGTTCTAGAAAAATCTTATGGTGCTCCTCTAATTACAAATGATGGAGTTACAATTGCTAAAGAAATAGAGTTAGAAGATCCTTTTGAAAATATGGGAGCAGCTTTAGTTAAAGAAGTTGCAATTAAATCAAATGATGTTGCAGGAGATGGTACAACAACTGCAACAATTTTAGCACAAGCTATTGTTAAAGAAGGATTAAAAATGCTAAGTGCTGGAGCAAACCCCATTTTCTTAAAGAAAGGAATCGAACTTGCTGCCAAAGAAGCTATTGAAGTTTTAAAAGATAAAGCTAAAAAAATTGAGTCTAATGAAGAAATATCTCAAGTTGCATCAATTTCAGCTGGAGATGAAGAAATAGGAAAATTAATAGCACAAGCTATGGAAAAAGTTGGTGAAACAGGAGTTATAACAGTTGAAGAAGCTAAATCTCTTGAAACAACTTTAGAAACTGTTGAAGGGATGCAATTTGATAAAGGATATGTTTCTCCATACATGGTAACAGATTCTGAAAGAATGACAGCTGAATTAGATAATCCATTAATCTTATTAACAGATAAAAAGATTAGTTCTATGAAGGAACTTTTACCTTTGTTAGAACAAACAGTTCAAATGTCTAAACCTGTTTTAATAGTTGCTGATGATATAGAAGGAGAAGCTCTAACTACCCTTGTTATAAATAAATTAAGAGGAACTTTAAATGTTGTTGCAGTTAAAGCACCTGCTTTTGGAGATAGAAGAAAAGCTATTCTTGAAGATATCGCTATACTAACAGGTGGAGAAGTTATATCTGAAGAAAAAGGAATGAAGTTAGAAGAAGCTTCTATTGAACAATTAGGAAGAGCTAAAACTGTTAAAGTTACAAAAGATTTAACTGTAATTGTTGATGGTGCTGGAGAGGAAAAAGATATATCTGCTAGAGTTAATCTAATAAAGAGTCAAATAGAAGAAACTACTTCTGATTACGATAAAGAAAAATTACAAGAAAGATTAGCAAAATTATCTGGAGGAGTTGCTGTTATAAAAGTTGGAGCTGCTACAGAAGTTGAAATGAAAGATAAGAAATTAAGAATAGAAGATGCTTTAAATGCGACAAGAGCTGCTGTTGAAGAAGGAATAGTTGCAGGTGGAGGAAC
>ERZ773062.966-NODE-966-length-13005-cov-7.348880_pt1 | contig 13005 bp, 10 predicted proteins | sample MGYA00580626_ERZ773062 | MGnify/ENA primary metagenome ERZ773062 (study PRJEB29015, sample SAMEA2738003) | human oral metagenome | biome: human oral; feature: human-associated habitat; material: dental | place: China | collected 2058 ...
ACTTGCGGCCCCCTGCTCCCAAGGCAGGTGCGCTACCGGGCTGCGCTATATTCCGACTTATATTTTGATACCTCGTTATTATAGCCCCTTTTTTTTATTCTGTCAAGCAATTTTTTATACCTTTACTATTAAATCTAATTCTTTTAAAGTATTTTCAAATTCGTCTACATTTTCTTTTGAAACATTTTTTGTCTTTTCCCTAATGAATTCTAAATATTTTTCAACATTTTCTTTATCTTTTAATACTATATAACAACAAACAAGATTTAAATATCTTCTCCATCTATTACATCTCTCTCTTGGTTGTTTAATAAATGATGTTAATGTAATACATTTCTGTCAGTATCATTTTTTTTATAAAAAAGTTGAGACAATAAAATTTTCCTGTTAAAATTAAATCGTAAAACATAACTAATGAGATTTTCAATCACTTTTAAGTTTTTGAGCAAATAAACATAATACAAATAGTTTTTTCATAAATTTCTCTTCTAGTAATTTTTTATTTTAAACAGTTTTATCTCTAATTATTTATCTTTATATATAATTTCTGATGTTTTAGCAAATTCTAAATTTTCAGGTAAAATTTCTTCATATTTTGTTACGAATTTTCCAGTACTGAAATCATAATAATAATATGTATTTTTAATAACAATACCATTCATTTCTTCAGTTATCACTAATATAGGACATTGTTTATGATCATCAAGTGTAATTCCATTTTCTTTTGCGTAATTTTCATTAATAAAATCACTTTTAAAATCATAAGATATTTGATTTTTCTTATCATCAGATACATTTAAATAATCTAATATTTTTAAACTATTTTCACTTCCAGGATACTTCTATATACCTCCACCCATAAGAAGTGCATCACCCCTATACTTTTCTCCATTTCCATAACTTATTCTAAGAACTGCTACTCCATCTTTAATATACTCTTCAATATAACTTGATGTGTAAAAATCACTATGTATAATTTTACCTGTAAAACCTTCCTTTGTTCCCTTTTTAAAATAAATTTCTTTAAATCCTCCTCCTGTTGATTCTCCATTTTTTGTTTTACGATAATAATGTTGTATAACACTATCTAATTTTTCATCTATTGCATTTTTCCCTTCCACTACTTCTGTATCTTTTGGAAAATCAGCAATATGTATATCTATCAATTTTTGTTGTGCTTCATTAAATGTTAAAACTGATAAATCTATTGGTTTTTTCAAGGCTTCTAATTCCTTAGAAGTGTTTTCATTAGAGATACTTTCTTTTGAATTATTTTCTTCAACTGGACTATCATTATCTTTACCACAATTAACTAAACAAAATAAAGCTAAAATAGTAAAAATTAGAAAAAAACCTTTCTTTTTAATTTTTTGAATATTCATATTATCCTCTCCTTCTACTTATCTTTAAATATTATTATTTTAACTATCACACATATTACTAAAAAAATGCTAATATATTGTGATGTTGACAAACCATTTAATACTCCTCTGTATTCATCATATCTAAAATATTCTAAAATAAATCTCACTACTGCATAAGCCAAAATATAGTACTCAAAAGCAAATTTCCCATTAAATTTATTTATATAAATTAATAAAGCTATTGCTATCAAAAACAAACTTATTGATTCTATTCTCTGAACTGGGAATAAAGCTATATTATTGGGAGCAAATGGGGAATTAGTATATATTACAGAAATTGGACTTTCAAATGGACATCCATAACAACATCCCACCAAGGAACAGCCTATTCTTCCAAAGGCATGTACGGTTGGTATTACAGGTATACAATATCTTAAATATTCTTTTATTTCTATTTTCAAAACTTTTTTACATATATAAATTCCTATTAATGCTCCTATTAAACCTCCATAAAATACAAAACCTCCATTTAAAATATTTTTAAGGTAGTTCATATTTTTTAATTCTTTTACATCTATATCATTCCAACTTATTATTATAAATAGTAACTTTGAACCTATTATTGCAAAAAAAACTGCTATACAACTTAATAATATAAAATTATCAAAATTTAATTTATATCTCTTTACTTGATAATAAGCTACACAAAAAGCTACTGTTAAACCTATTACTGCAAAAAGTCCATAGTATGGAATTAGAAAATTTCCTATGTATATTCCTATATGATTTATATGTTCACACATTATTTTATTCCTTTTATTTTATTGTCTCTATTAAAAATTATTAAAAAATGGAGAAAATTAAAATCTCCATTTTTTATTCTTCTAACTAAATTACATAAAAGCTCTTGCTCCACCAACAACTGCTGCACATGCTATCCACATTATTATTCCAAGCACCAAAGCAATTATAGAGCATACTAATCCTCCTGTTGCCATACCTTTTTTTTCTGGATCTTTTCTTCCTAGTACACCTAAAATAATGCCTATTATTGCAGTAAAAATACTAATTATTCCTAATCCAAAAAATGATAAAATCAATGAAATTATCCCTAAAATCAAAGATGCTATTGCCATACTTTTTCACCCCCCTATTAAAGTTTTTATTAGTAATATTTAATATTAATTACAATTTATACTTTAAAATTTTTAAAATATATTTTATAATAACATTTTTTCACCCCCCCCCAGTCAAATATATTTTATATATCTTTATAATAAATTAGATATATAAATATTATCTTTACATTACTTTTTGTTTTAAAATTTATTTGAGAATAAAAAAATAGTACCTGTAAATTTTTTACTGATACTATCTTTATTTTTTATTCAAATATCTTCCATTGCCTTTGAATTTTATCTTCTAATTCTTCTTTTGTATTCCCTATCAACTCAAAAACAAGATATTCTATTGGAAGTGAATTTATAACATTAATAATTTCTTTATCTTCAAAGGGATCATGATAATCTATATTATTTATATGCTCATAAATAGTTTTCATACATTCATGAATATCTAAATTCAGCTTTCTATTTTTTTCTATTGTTTTTTTGACATAAGACCCAGATAAAGAGTAATTTAAGTGCATTCCCAAAATATACTTCTTATATTCTCCAATATTTTCTAAATTCTTTTTAATGTACTTAACTGCCTCTTTTGAATTTTTAATTTCAGGATTGTTATTTATCATATGCCCTGTATCCAAAATAAAACCTGTATTTTTATAATTTATATTTTTTAAAAGATATTCAATCTCTTCCTTGTTTGTAAGTCTTAGTCCTGACCACCATAAGTTTTCAAGAAGAAGTTTAAAATTGTAATTTCCTCCTTCAAAAATTTCATTCAATATATCTACAACATTTTTTAAAACTTCCATATCAGAATATTTAAAATTATATGTGAGACTTTCTATTATTTTTATATTACAGGCATGAAAAACTATATATTTAACTTCTAATGTTTTAGCAATCTCTAATTCTTTTTTAAAATAATTTACCAATTCATCTTTTGAATTTTCTCCTCCACAAAGAGATTTAAAATATTTTTTATCTTTAAGCTCACTGTATAAAGAAGCAAAATCTTCTAAATAAAATTCCATCCAAGATGGAAAAAATCTTATATGGTAGCCTATAAAATAATCTTTTAATTTACTTTCATCTTTATCAGTAAATTTAATTAATTCATAGCCATCAAATCCATATTTTTTAGAAAAATATTTCATTTCCTTTTCAAGTTCTTCATTTGAATAAAAATCTGCCATATTTAATAATTTATACATATTTTATCCTTTCTATTAAATATCTATATATTATTTTTTACAAGTTGAATTAAATCTTCACTTTTTATATTATCAAGTCTATAATAATCAGCTTCCATAGCTTCACTTAAAGTTCTAGCCATTTCTAATTTAATAAATCCCTCTTCTGTATCAATAACTATACATTTTATTTTTTCTTTTTTAATTTTTTCGGCTATTTCTAAACTTTCTATTACTGGGTCTTTTCCTGAAAATGAAAAATTTGCTTTTCCATCTGAAAGAAGTATCAAAACTGGAATTACTTCCTTATTTCTTTTCATTTCAGTTTTAATAATATTATATGCTTTTAATAATCCTTCTGAAAGAGGTGTTTTCCCTCCTGTACTAAGTTTTTCTAACTTTTTTCGTGCCAAATCTATGCTTCTTGTAAATGGTAACAATTCCTCTGCTCTATTTCTACGAAAAGACAACATTCCCACTTTATCTCTTTTTTCATAGGCGTTTTTCAGCAAGGACATGACAGCACCTTTCACAGCCTCCATTCTCTTTTTAACTCCCATAGAACCACTTGAATCCACAGCAAATAGAATGGATATTCCAGTTCTTTTTTCTCTCTGTTTAATTCTAATATGTTCTTTTTTTATATTTATCATAAGTGAATTATCATCTTTTTTTAATTGATAGGGTGCAGCTGCTCTTATACTTGCGTCTAAAGCAAAATCTCTTATCTTTCCTCTTGGTATACTGCTTTTTATATATCTTCCTTGTAAAGAACTTGATTTTGTCTTACACCTTTTTCCAGTACCTTTTCTTTTAAATTTATCTTTAGTATTATCTAAAAATATATTTTTTATTTTATAAATTTCTCCTATATCAAATTCCTCTTCTGAAAAATTTTCTAAGCTATCATTATCTTTATTCTCATTTTTTTGAATATTGTTATCTTGTGAATTATTTTCAGTTTCCTGAGCACTTTCACTGTTATTCATTGAATTATCAGTTTGGGTATTAGTTTGATGACTATCATTATCAGTATTATCATTATGTTTGTTATTAGCTTCATTAGGTAAAGCCTTATTTTTAGCATTCATTCTATGTGGTAATACAAAAGTTGCAGCTTCCTTTAAATCATCTATATTGAGATATGTTCTTTTATCAAGTGCAGCAATAGACTTTGCTGTTTCTATCAAAATTATCTCTGCTCTATTTCCTAAACAATTAGCTTCTTCAATAAATTTAATTGCTATATTCATAATCTGCTCACTAACTTTTATTTTTTTAAATTTTTCTTTAGCAGAAAAAATTTTTTCTCTTAAAAGTTCTTCATCTTCAGAATATTTTTCAGAAAACTCTATTGGATTTTTTTCAAATTCCAATCTCTTCTTTATTATATTTATCCTTTCTAAAATATCCTTTGAACCTTCTGCATTTACATATAGTCCAAATTTATCTAAAAGTCCTGCTCTTAAATCCCCTTCTTCTGGATTCATTGTTCCTATTAAGATAAATTTACAATCATGAGAAAAACTTATTCCTTCTCTTTCAATATAGTTTTTCTCTCTTGATATAACTTCTAAAATAGTGCTGATTATACTCTCTCCTAAAAGATTTATTTCATCAATATACAAAATATTATTATGACATTTTTTTAAAATTCCTTCTTGAAAAACTTTTTTTCCAGTTTTTAAAGTTTTTTCTATATCTATGCTTCCAACTAAATTATCTTCTGTTATATTAAGAGGTAAATTTATAACTTTTTTATCTGTTAAAATTTTTTCTAAACCTCTAACTAAAGTTGACTTTGCACTTCCTTTTTTTCCACTTATCAGAACTCCACCTATTTTTTCATTGATTATATTAAGCAACAAGGCTTTCTTAATTCTTCCTTGACCTTCTATTGCTACAAAAGGAAATATCATACTTCCTCCTTACATAGTCAAACTATTTACCAATTTTTCTATTTGATCTTTGTCTAAAATTCCATCTTCAAAAGGTGTTTTCCTCATTCTGTGAGGTAGAGCTAAAACAGCAGCTCTTAACATATCTTCCTTTATAACTTCTTCTCTATTTTCAAAAGCAGCAATAGTGATTGCTGTTTTTACAACTGCAATATCTGCTCTATGTCCATCTACATTTAAAGCAATGGAAATTTTTGCTGCCAGTTCATATATCTCATCACTACACTTTATATTTTCCAATATCTTCTTACTATTTTCAATTCTATTTTTTAATTCTTCTTCTTCTGCTAAATATTTTTTTATAAACTTTTCTGGCTCTGCTTCAAAATCCAGCCTCCTTTTTATAACTTCAACTCTCTTACTTGTCTCTCTTTCTCCTATAACATCTACAACAAGTCCAAATCTATCAAGCAACTGAGGTCTTAAATCTCCTTCTTCTGGATTCATTGTTCCAACTAAAACAAACTTAGCTGGATGGGAATACGAAATTCCCTCTCTTTCTATTGTATTTACCCCCATTGCTGCTGAATCTAAAAGTACATCAACTATATGGTCATCTAAAAGATTTATCTCATCTACATATAGAATATTCCTATTGCTTTGAGCAAGTATCCCTTTTTCAAACTTCTTCTCTCCAGTCTTTATTGCATATTCAATATCAAGAGTTCCTACAACTCTATCTTCAGTTGCACTTATAGGAAGATTTATCACTTTCATAGTTGATTTATGTTTTTCTATTTTTTCTCCCTTTAAATATTTTTCACTACATTGAGAACAATAATTATCTATTTTATCAGGTTCACAGTGAAACTCACAAGAATTTTCTTCTCTTTCTGCCAATAAGTTTGCTAAAGCCCTAACTAAAGTTGATTTAGCTGTCCCTTTTTCTCCTCTTATAAGAACTCCTCCTAAGCTAGGATTTATTATATTTAAAATAAGTGCTTCTTTCATTTTTTCTTGTCCCACTATGGCAGTAAATGGATATAAAAAATTTTTAGCCATTTATTTCCTCCTGTATTCTATCTTCTTTTAAAATTCTAAAAATTGCTTTTCTTAAAGCACAGTCTTTGTCTTCAACATCGTATTTTTCATTAAAAACCATTCTTGATGGACAGCAACCTTTACATATTTTTTCATATTCACAAGAACTACATTTTTCATATTTACCTGAATTTAATTTTATTATATTTATACTTTCATTTATATTTCCCATATAGTAATCTTTATTTCCAACAAAAGAACTACAAGGATAAGTATCACCATTTGCTGTTACAACCATAGCTTCTCCTAATGAAGAATAACAATAATTTCCTGAATAACAAAAAGTACACTGTCTAAGTTTTGCATCTTCAATCTCCCTTATAATGACTTTTTTATTAGTCAGTTTTGTTAAAAGTTTTACTCTTTCATTTGCTTTTTTCAAATTAACATAGATATCTTCATCATTTACCACTTTTAAATCAATATTTTTTTGTAAACAGTTTCCTGATATTCTTAACAAATCTAATCCAACAGCATTTATATTCCCAAAATAATATGCTATATCAATTAAATTTTCTAATTTTTCTATATTTTTATTGGAAATAACAGTATTCAAATTTATATTTTTCTTATACAGAGCAAGTAGCTTAATCCCCCTTAATGTTTCTTTAGTTCCACCTCTTAAAGTTTCATTTATCTCTACATCTCCATCAAAACTGACACCTATATTTATATCCATATTTGATATTTTTTTAGCTATTTCTTCATCTATAAGTGTAGCATTAGTTTGTAAACCAATTTTAACCTTATATTCTTTATTAGATTTTATATAAGTATATATTTTTTCTATAAGAGAAAAATTTAAAAAAGGTTCTCCTCCAGCTAAAATTAAAGTAAAATTTTTATCTGCATATAAATCTATTGCTTTTTTTGCAATTTCAAAATTCATAAATTTATTTGTAAAATTAGGATGTGCATAACAATACTTACAATTTAGATTACAACTATCTGCAAGCCAAAGAACAAGATATTTTATTTTTATCTCATTCTTATTCTTCATAAGCCTCCACATCTCCTTCAATATTTAAATAAATCTTTCTCAATATTTCTAATTTTTCTTGAGAAGCTCTCCACATATTTCTTTGATTTGCCTCCAATAGCCTTTCACTTATATTCAATACTGCATGAGGGTTATGCTCTTCAAGCCATTCTCTATTTTCCCTATTTTCTATATAAGTTTCAGTTATCCTGTCATACATCCAATCTTCAGCTACTTCTGCTGTGGCGTCCCAACCAAAAAATATATCTACTGCTCCACTGACTTCTTGAGCTCCTTTATAGCCATGTCTTTTTAATCCCTCAAACCACTTAGGATTTAATATTCTAGCTCTTATTATTCTAGCTGTTTCTTCCTTTAAATTTTTTATCTTTACTCTTTCTGGATTACTTGCATCTCCACTATATGATTTTGGATCTTTTCCACTTGCATATTTAACAGCTGCAACCAAACCTCCATGATATACAAAATAATCATCACTTTCCAACATATCAATTTCAATTGAGCTTTCATTTTTTACAGTAACTTCAGATTTTTTCATTCTTTGTGTAAAAATATTTTCAACTTTTGTTCCATGAAAATCTGATCCATAAGCATAAGAACTCCAATTCACATAGGCCCTTCCTAAATCTTCTCTTGTATTCCATTGTTTTGAACAAATCAATACTCCAACTCCTGCTCCATAAGTTCCAGGAGGACAGCCAAAAATCCTCATTTTAGATAATCTTTCTGATTCTTCTAAAGAATAACCTTCCTTTAAAAGCTGCCCAATATCTTCATTCATATTTTTCTTAATATAATTAATTTCTTCTGACTCATCCAATTGAGAAACTAAATTTACTGCTTCTTCTAAAAGTCTAATCAATATAGGAAAAGTATCTCTAAACAATCCTGTTATTCTTAAAGTAACATCTATTCTTGGTCTTTTTAATTCTTCATAGGGGATAACTTCAAGTCCTATCACTCTATCTCCATTATTTAACCAAATTGGTCTAACTCCCATCAAATAAAGTGCCTCTGCAATATCATCACCATTAGTTTTCATTGTTTCTCCACCATAGACTAACATTGCAATATTTTGTGGAATTTTCCCTTCATCTGAAATATATCTTTCTATAAGCTGATCTCCCAATTTTTTACCAACTTTCCAAGAAGCTCTTGATGGAATTTTATTAGGGTCTATTGAATAGAAATTAGTTCCAGTAGGTAAAATATTTATATTTCCCCTGGTTGGACATCCAGATTGTCCTGGAAGAATAAACTTTCCTTCAAGTCCTTTTATTGTACTTGTTTTTTCCCTGACAGTTTCATTTATTTTAGGTAAGATTATTTCTAAAATATTTTTTCTTAATGTTTTTAAATATTTTTTTTCTATTACTTTATAATTTGAATATTTATCTTTAAATATTTCATTAGACATATTTTTATTAGAATATATAATTTCTTTGATTATATCAGTAGTAATATTTTTTATATCCTCTAATATCATTAAATTTGTTTTTCCATCTTTTAATATATGAGGCTTATCTATAAGTTCTTCTGTATCATAACCTAAAGACTTCCCTACTGCTCTGTCTGCTGCTAACATTCCACAATTATCTATTCTTAAAAGTGCCTGAATTAGAGTTGCACACCTATCTCCAGTGACAACTTCTCCTAAAATATGTAAACCATCTTTTATTGTTGAAGATTTTAGCTCCTCTATGTATGAATGAAATTTATTGATAAAATTCTTATAATTTTCTCTAATCTCTTCCTTACCAATATTCATATCTAAATTATAGCTATATTTAAAAGTTCTCTCTAAAATATCTTCCTTTATTTCTTCTATTTTAGTGTCACCTGAATTTTCTGCTTGATAATACTGTTTTATCAGTTCATCTATCTCTTCAATATCTTCATATTCTCCAGCCAAAGTTAAAGCAGGAATCATATATGAAATAAGGGCTGCATAACTTCTTCTTTTTGCTTGCAAACCTTCTCCAGTTACATTAATAGAATAGTCATATAAATGAGGAATATCATCTATATTGAAATCTGGACATGATGCATCACAAAGTCCTATTTCCTTTCCTGGTAGCCATTCAAGTGTTCCATGAGTTCCGACATGATAGATAACATCTGCTTCAAACTCTTCCTTTATCCATTTATAAAAAGAATAATATTGATGAGTAATAATAAAATCTGTATTATGATAAAGCTCTTCTGCTCTTTCCATCATTCCTCTAGCTGGTTGCAATCCTATGAAAATATTGCCATTTAATATTCCTGGAACAGGTAATAAATCTTCATATACCATAAATTCACCAGGAGCTGTTCCCCACTGTTCTTCCATTTTATTTTTTATCTTTGAATTTAGTTTTGAAAACCATCTACTATATTTTTCCCTGTCAATAGTATCTATACTTCTTTCTAAAACTTTATCTGCTGTCAACCATTTTTGATCATTACTTACAGTTCTTATAATTCTTTGAATTATATCATCTCCATTTTTAAATTTATAATCTATTGGTACTCCCATTTCTGAAAAAGTTTCTACCATATTATAAACTGAATTAGGTGTATCTAATCCAAAGGCACAACCTATCATATCATTTCTTGGAGGCATATTATGGAGTATAATAGCAATCTTTTTATCTTTATTCTCTTTATTTGCTAATCTTGACCACCCCATTGCCATTCTTGCTATTTTATTTACTCTTTCATCTATTGGAAGAAATATTGACTTTTCTCCAAATTCATCAATCATTGTTTCATAAGTACAACAAGTAACAGAAATAATTTGCCCATCAAATTCTGGATAATAAACATTTGAAGTCAAAGACATAGCATCCAAACCTCTCACATCATTATCCCAAGTTTTTCTATTTTGATAGGTATTCATTGCTTGTATCACTGGAATACCTAAATCTTCAAAAATACTTTTATCAACCATAGCTGTTCCATCACCAGGCTCATCAAAAATACTCTGAGAATAGGCTACTAAATTTATTATACAATCTGGAATGATCTTTCCATTTCTTTTAAAATAGTTATCTATAACCCATCTAGTCCCCTTAGCTTTTATTTCTGGGTTAGGAACTGAATTTGTAAAAACTACTAAAGGACGACCTCCTTCTTTTTTAATCTCTTCTATAAATTTATTGATAACCTTTATTTTCTTTATTTCCCATTCTTTACCATGGGCAATTAAAGCAATTATATTTTTTTCCTCTAACAACTTATCTAAATATACATTTTCTTCTTCTTTGCTAAGATAACTTTTCTTTTCATAGTCATAAATACCCTCCCATTGAGGATATTCATAATCTTCCACTTTATAATTGGAATGATTTAATGAATTTGCCATATACAGAAGCATGTTTCTATAATTTTTTTCTCCTCCTAATGAATAATATTTACTAATTTTATCTTGAATTAAAGGAGACAATCCTGATTTAGATATAAATTCTCTATTTTCATCTTCTATACTTGAATATATAAAGAATGGAATTTTTCCATTTATTTCTTCTTTTAGTTTTAAAAAATTTCTAAAAGTTGAAACTCCTCCATGCAATATAATACATATCAAATTACTATTTTTTGTGTCTTTTATAAGCTCTTCATATTTTTGATAAGAAAAGTCAATCTCTGTTGCTTTATAATAACTAAATTCAAATTGATTTTTATATTCATTTGATATTGTATGAGAAACTTTATTTATTGTATAAATATTATCAAACATTGAAGTAATAAAAATTATTTTAAACATTATTCTCTCCATTTTGCTTCAACAAATTTTGCTAACATAAAAATAAAATTATCTGTTAAATATTCTAAAAAATCTTCATTCTCTTTTTTCATATATTTTTTTTCAATTTCTTTAAAGTCAAATTCAAGTAAATTAGTAATCTGTCTTAAAATATTCAAACATTCTTCTTCAACAATTTTTTTTGAAAGAAGTTCCCAATCAAATTGATCCATAAGGTGTATATACAGAGAAGTTAGAGCAACTAATTTTTCATCTTTTTCTATTTTTTCAATAAATTCAATATATTCTAATTTTTTATTTAACATTTCAGGTTTTATTTCAATATATTTATTCCATATTTTTTCAGCATTTAAACCATATCTTTTAAATCTTCTAAAAACTGATTTTTGTCTTTGAGGAGTTAATCCTGATTGTTTGGCAAGAGCTTCTTTTACTGCTTTTTTTACAGATTTTCCAAGAAGTTCTCCTAATTTTGAATGTTTTCCTGCATCACTATAAATATTTTCACTTTCTAAATTTGCATAAACTATTGTTCCATCTGTTCCAGAGCCAGTAGCTATGCCATGAGAATATTTACTACCTTCTAATAATTCTTGTATTGCAGCTGTTTTTGCTTCAGTTATTGTTACTAAAGCTCTTGTTAAAGTCCTAGGAGGGAGATTTGCATTAACTGAAACAATAATATTTATAGTTCCGTGATTTAATTTTTCAATTTCCCCATTATTTTCTGTATAAGAGGCTTTATCTCCAACACGCCCACCATTTGTTTCTATTCCAGCTGTTACAAGAGCTGTTACAGATAAATCTTTAAATTTTTCTACAACTATACACATATTTTCCATATCAGCAGCTGTTGCTATGCCAGTAGTATATTTAGAATTTAATCCCATTTCCTGTGAAATTATTTCCATATGTTCTTTATAAGTAGCTGCTTTTAATTGGCAGCCCATTCCAGGTGCTGTTTTTGCATCATGGTTAAAAATAGAAGTTAAATTCTCACTATATCCTCCATTTATAACTCCTGTACTTAAAACTGCTCTTTTTCCTATGAATTTTATAACAACACTTTTGTTATACTTAAAAATTTTATCTCCTGTATCTAACATTTTCATAGGTCTTCCTTTCTATATTATATAAAAATCTAAAAACTTAGAAATCTCATTATAATAAACCTTAGTTTTTATTCTAAAAACATTATTTAAATTTTCTTCTGTAATAACTTCCTCAACAGTTCCATCTTTTACAATATTTCCCTCAGATAAAAGTATCAGCCTTGAACAATATTTAATAGCTGTCCTTAGATTGTGAATTACCAATATTATAATTTTATCCTTATCTTTTTCCTTTAAAACTTCCTTCAATAAATCTTCTTCATATCTCATATCAAGGCTAGCAGTAGGTTCATCTAAAAGTATAACCTGACTTTCTTGTGTGAGAATTTTTGTAAATAACACTCTCTGTCTTTCTCCTCCTGACAGTTGCAATATAGATTTATCTCTAAATTTATATGTATTTGTAAGTTTCATATATTTTTCTGCAAGTTCTATATCTTTTTTAGAATATTCTTGAAATCTTTC
>ERZ773062.968-NODE-968-length-12989-cov-8.676743_pt1 | contig 12989 bp, 8 predicted proteins | sample MGYA00580626_ERZ773062 | MGnify/ENA primary metagenome ERZ773062 (study PRJEB29015, sample SAMEA2738003) | human oral metagenome | biome: human oral; feature: human-associated habitat; material: dental | place: China | collected 2058 ...
CGACGGCCGAGAAGATGAGGAAGACGATGTCGAAGCGTCCCAGGGTGCGCTGAAGGCGCCCGGTCTGCCGCTGCGCCATGCGCGTGTCAGTGAAGTGATCGTTCTCGGCCACTGCTGCCCCTCCCGGTCGCGCACCTCGCTGGGGCGTCGTCCCGCCGTGCTCCGCCCCGCGCCTCTCCGGGGCCACGCAGCATCGTAGGCCCTCGCGGAGCCGCGCACCGCCGCCGTCCGGGCCCATGGTCGGGCTGAGGACCGACGTCGTGGAGGACCATCACGGCTGATCGCGCCACTCAGCGCATGATCCGCGAGTGGATCAGGTCACGATACAGCTGCGATGACCGGAGAAGCTCAGCATGCGTCCCGGATGCCGCCAAACTCCCCCTGTCCATAACAAGGACACGGTCTGAGTCCACCATTGAGGCGAGACGATGAGTTACAGATATCACGGTGCAAGGCCAATCAATGGATCGCAGTGCATCAAGAACGAGCTCCTCATTCCCCCCGTCCAAGTGCGATGTGACCTCATCCAGCAGGAGCAGCCTAGGACGGCGGACAAGAGCTCTGGCCAGACAGAGGAGCTGCTTCTCGCCACCCGACAGATCTTCTCCGCCCTCACCGAGAGGCGCCTCGAGCATCGCTGGGCACTCTGAGAACCGACGAAGGAGGCCGACCCTTTCAAGCACACCGCAAAGCTCAGAGTCGCCGATCCCCCCATCACCCATTGTCAAGTTGTGACGCAAGGAACCGGTCAGTACAGGCGTCCCCTGCTCAACAATCGCGATGTTTTCTCGATAGTCGGAAATGTTCAAGGTGAGAATGTTCTCCCCAAAGAAACTGATATCCCCACAATCTGGTTCATAAAGGCGTGCAATCAAGTTCAGCATCGTGGTTTTTCCCGATCCAGAGGCTCCGACAACGGCAACGTGCTCACCACGATTCACCTTGAACGACAACGACCGTACAGCACCAATGACAACCGAGGAGTCAGTTCCACGAGAGCGAGAGGCTCTGTAGGAGAAAGTCACATTTCGAAAAACCACGGCACAATCAAGAGAAAGCTCCACCTTTCCGCCCCTTGTCACTTCAGAACAATGACGTTCCTTCTCCTCAACCTCAAGAGGCTCTTCAAGGATCTCCCTCATCCGCTCGAAGGACGCACGCGCCAAAGCAAGAGCCCTTAACGCCGAGAAGAGCTGGTTGACCGGAGCCACAAGAATGAACAAGAGCACCAAAAATGCAGCCATCTCCGGCAACGGCGTCTTTTCCAGAGCAGCACGAGCAACTCCGACGCCAATGATGACGACAAAGCAAAGCTGGATCGTCGCCGTTGATATCGGCTCAATCGAGGAGACATAACTCCCCAGCCTGCGCCCCAACCCCTGAACATGACCCAACTGAGCATACAGGAGATCACGTTCATGCCCCACCGCATCAAAAACGCGTAGAGTCCGCATTACTTTGAGACAACCCACGAGAGCGGCAGCAACCTTCCCCATGCTCTCTTGACGAGCCCGTGAAACAACTTTAATCCGTTTGGCCAAGAATGAAACTGAAATTGTCGAGATCATGATGACGAACAATGAGACTGCAAGAAGTTCGACATCCAAGATCACCATGCCGGCGAGAGCCCCCACTATGAGAGGGAGACTCCCCAGCAAGAACTTGTACAATGCAGCGAAAGCATCTCGCAACGACTCAGCCTCATTGGTGAACCGGTCGACTAGATCACCCGCTCTATATTTACCAAGGGTTTCAAAATCAAGGTACAGAACGTGCGATACGAACATTGTTCGCACGTTATAAAGAAGTGCCTCTCCACGTCTGTACAAGATGACATCTCTGGCTACAGAAGCTCCCGCAACGAGGAGCAAGAGGGCTAACAGCTCAAAACCCAAACCAACGCGAAAAACCCCAGCCTGTATGGATGATATCGCCATGCTCAGCACAGCCGGCTGCAAAAGCGAACAGCCCGTAGCAAGAAAACTCAAGAGAACAAGTATTACTACGCGTGCAGCCCCACCCAGCCCATACCCCCACACAAACGACAAGAAAGACGAGCCCTCAGCCCTCGTCTCTCTATGACCAATGAACGAAGAAATGATCACGTAAAACCTTCAGCAAGTCCGGGACCGCAACACAGCTATTATTCAAGCCCCTAAGTCCTCTACCCATGACAGCCATGCCATCCACTGCACATGCAATCCTTCCTACGCTTTATGACTCTGGTACGCCACTCAAGCGTAAAGATGTTGAGTTCACGTACGACATCAGATAGCGCCGGAGGGACCCCCAACAGAACTCTCAACGCATCCCAAGCGATCAGGTTAGCCACGATCCCAGTGATCATGCTGATGCTACCAACAGGTCCGGTACGATCAGCGACATCCGAGAAATCAGACGTCTCATGATCATGTTTCATCTCACTTCTCAGGCATGACCAGCATGCAGTCCTACCGGGGATCACTGTGATTCCCGGAACTCCGAGGTTCCCACCATACGAACCCCCTACCATATGAGCAATGCCGTTGGGAAAGCAAGAATCAGCGACGATATCAGAAACCACGTTGACAGAAGGTTCATCAGCGCAGCAGATGACGAGATCGACGCCATCCAGAAGAGGCTCCATATCGCTTGATTCACGGATCCACTTTCGCATCGGGTGTATCTGTGTCAGTTCAGAGAGCTGTCCACACCTCTGACCTATCACCTCAGCCTTGAGACGACCAACATCATCACTCAAGTAAAGTGCTTGTCGACTCAGGTTGCTCAGTTCGACAACATCAGGGTCAACAACATCGATGGCACCGACACCCGATGCCACAAGAGCACGAATCACCCAGCTACCAGTCCCACCAGCACCAATGACCAGCACCTTGGATTCACCCAGAGAATTCTGCAACTCGCAAACATCGGCGGGAAGAGAGGGATATGAAGACACGAGCTCACCGAAGAACCTTGCCTGATGCGTGAACATTTCACCGACAGCTTTGCCCCCAACGCTCCTGTCAAGGAGACCATGCCACGCAAGCAATTCTATGACATCTGTCAGGTCATCCAATGAAAGATCATGAGAGTAGGTCGTTCGAAGATGATCCAATAAATCCATCAATGAATGCGAACCATCAAGAAGCTTAACCAGGTCGTGCACGAATGGCTTCACTTCGAATTCGCTTTCGCGAAGCTCAGAGAAAGAAAGGAACCTAAGTCTATCCTCATGCCCTTGAACCACAACCGTCGGTCGAAGCCTTGGAAAGTGCAAAGACTCAGATGGGAAAAAATCTAGTTCGTCCATGTAACAAACTCCTTGAATCGTTACTCAGCCCTGAGGGCCACGCTGGGCATGCAATGACGTGCACGTCTGACGGGCCAATAGCTCGCAAGAACCAAGCTTGCAATGGTTATGGCAGTCAGAGAAAGAACCGCCACGAAGCTCGGGGTAAAGCTTGCTGAAACACCCATGCTTTCCGAAACCATCTGAGAAAGAACCCATCCTGCTCCAATACCAGAAAGAACGCCCGTAAGCATCGCAGGGAATCCGACAAGAAGTACTTCGCTCAGTATCAACCGTCCTGTCCCTGTCGTCGGAAGCCCGACAACCCGAAGCGTCGCAAGTTCTCTTTGTCGGCGCGAGACCGACAATGCAAAAATCCCTGCACTCCCGATCGATCCCACAATCACAGTGATCCCGACGAGCGCGAACATGGCAATGGTACAAGTAGCGAGATCACTCTTCGCCCGATCGAGCATCCCCGCACCGGTGATAACTGAAGAACCAGGCAACTCAGCTGAAACAACATCAGCCACTCTGTCACGCACGACGTCAAGATCTTGGCCATCAGCTACAGATACATACCATCTGTTGTACTTGGGAGAAGAATCTGATCTGATCAAGGCAGCCGGAAGGACTATTTGTGTCCCTGTGGACATCGAGATGAACACTCCGGCAATTGGCGCGGTGACATTTTGACCGGCATACGACACGGTTAGTGCATCGCCTACGCCGACGCCCAAGGACCTCGCAACAGATTCAGGAACCGCCACTGCCCCATCTCTCATTTTCTGCTGCACACCATCTTCAGCTTGAACGAACGCAAGCCCCGCTGTAGAAAAATATCCGTCAGGATCAATCGACATGGCATTCACATCCATAGAAGCCGCAGCATCATTCACCGATTTAATCGTCACTTCCTGCGAAGAAATCGGTGTCACAGTTTTGACGCCCTCGATCCTGCTGATATCACCAGGATCTGACATCGAGACCGGAACCTTGGACGTGATCTGAACATCAGCACCGAACTGACTCTCCATCTGCCTGTTCATCGAACCACCGATGGAATCAGCCACTGTCATCAACGAAGCCGACAGAGCCACGATGACGGCGACGATCACAGCAGGCGCAAGCATCTGGTTTTCTCGGTCAAGACGCCTACTCGCATATGACAGTGACCACCTGCTGTTGCGGAAGATGGCAGAGAAGAGCGCGACCACTGACGGAGACACAAGTGAAGCGCCGATGAGAAGCAGCGCGAATGAAACCCCTCTGAGCACATTCAAATTTGATGTTACACAAATTATAACAGCTGCAGCAAGAATCACTGAGCCAAGAACACCGAATATCTTGCGCACCTTCAGAGAAATCCCATCAGTGGCCGTCCTCAAACCAGCAAGAGCACTACCCTTGTAGAGCGACCTGAGCGAGAACAAATATCCCACGAAGGACGCCAGGACCGCGATGGCCGTACAAAGGCAACCTTCCTGAACGAGTTTCGATAACACAGGCAGACCGCCCTTCCCCGGAAGAACTCGGATCAATCCCAATCCGATCAGAGGCCCGATGATTGCTCCTGTGATCCCTCCAAGTACTCCTAAAATCATCGCCTCGGCCAACAATTCACGTGCGATCCAAGGCCTGCTCGCTCCGACAGTCCTCAAGAGCGCATATGAGTTTTGGCGAGAACGAATAACACTGCCGAAAGCAGTGGCAGTCAATAAAACTGTAATTGCAAAGGAGGTACCAGAAATCACCTTGAGAATCGTGTTCACCGATCGAAGAATCGGCGCAAAGGATGCGCTAGCTGCACTTGTGTCCTGAACAGCGACCCCAGCGGGGAGTTGATGCTGAACCTCAAGAGACCACTCAGACGGGTCCTTCGTGAGTCGAAGATCTACTCGCGACAATCGATCCGGCTCTCCGAAAATATTCTGAGCCGTAGAGAGGTCCACAAAAATATTTTCGTATGCAAGCATGCCCAACTCTGATGGATCAACAATTCCAACCACTGCAAGCTCAGTCGTTCCACTGGCACCCAACACCTCAATTTTATCGCCAACTCCTACGCTCAAGGATTGAGCTATGTCACTTGGTAGCAATACCTCTGGTTCACCTTGGCCTGGTAGGCGTCCATCCAAACTCTGCAGGAATAGAGATTCATTGAAATGAGCAGGATACCCGGTGAGCACGAGATCAGGATTGGTTCCAGCACTACTACGCACTGTGGTAGATTCACTATACGTAGGGATCACTTCGCTGACATCAGGAAGTTCCTCAATCGAATTAACTTGATCAGACGTGAGCATACCCCCAGGAGCATCTGGCACCAACCCAATGTCAGCAATTCCCCCCAGAGAATCGACGCCTTCAGCGAGTCGTTCATTCGTAACTTCCGCACAAATGAGCGTGGCGAAGAGGACTGCTGTACCAGCCAGCATCGCAAGTAAGACCAGCACATATTTTCGGAAATCAGCACGAAGATTCTTTGATCCATGCACGAATGCGCTTCGCATGCGAATCGCCTCCATCTTCATCGCCTGTTCCTGACGCCTCATCGGACGCTGGTCTGTACTCACCCAGTATCGAACCATCCTTCAGCAGGAGCACCCGGTCAGCTATCGTTGCCGCTTCTGCATCATGCGTGACAAGGATTCCTGCCGCAACGGAATCTGAGTTGATCGCACGTCGAATAAGACTCAGAACTCCAACAGAATTCTCAGAATCCAAATTACCTGTTGGCTCATCAGCAAGAAGCACCTTGGGATCGCCGAACAGCGCACGACACACAGCCACTCTCTGTTGCTGTCCACCAGAAAGAAGATTCGGCATTGAATCAATTTTTTCCAGAAGATCGACCTCGTCAAGCAAATCAATGACTCGATCCATCCAACTCGACCGTGGTTGGTTTCGGATCAACGCAGTAAGAGCAACGTTCTCAGCGACACTGAAGTTGGGCATCAGATAAAACTGTTGGAAGACGAACCCAATCGTCGTGAGGCGAAACTTGTCCAGCTCCTTGTCTTGCATGTCATTAAGGAGCTGACCATTCACCTCGACCGAGCCGTTTGTAGGCCTGTCCAGTCCTCCCACAAGATTCAGTAACGTACTCTTTCCGGACCCTGAGGAGCCCATGAGAGCAACCAATTCGCCTTCGCAGATCTCGAAAGAAACCTCACGTACAGCATTAACGTCTTGCGAAAAATCAGTCACATAAGTCTTTGACAAAGAATTGACTCTTACCAAAGATTCCGACATACCAAGTTCCTTACATCTTTAAATGATCTCCTGCTGAACGGAGTCGGTTCATGGAGGCTTATTCACAGCGTCTGCGGATGACGCTGTGACCCCAGGGGCGATGATCACGATCAGGCCCCCTGTGAATAAGCCTCATGGTAGCGACGGAACCATTTTGTCGAATTCAAGCCAGATCTCCCAGTCTTCAGTAGGCCCCTCAAGAATGATCTGGTTCAGAGATTCCCAGAGGGTGTGAACCACGGCAGAATCTTCTTTCCTGTTCACCGACGGTTCTATTAAGTCATGGTATTTCAGGACAAAAGTACCATTTCCATTCGAGAGAAATGAAATCGGAAGTATTGGTGCTTTCGCAATCCTGCTCATGATCACCGGTCCAGACGGGACCATGACTGTCGTACCGAGGAAAGGCACTCGAACATGATGCTGGCCAACTCCTCTCGGATCAAGTTCTGGAAAGATCACGAACGTCCGTTTCGCTTTGAGTGCCTCGATCCCCACACGTGCGATGTTTGAAGAGGAGGAGAGTCCGACAGCTTCAGCATCAAGATTTGGGAATGTTTTTCCCTTGCATTCATAAAAATTAATTCTGTTGAACACTACAGTTGATGGGTTTTCGTGAGCGAGCATCGGCCCTACCACATACGAAGGACCAAGATGAACCGGTACGGCAAGAACTCCATTTCCGATCTTGAGTGCGGCATCCAAGATGCCTTGCCCTTGGACCTCCACGACTTCGTTAAACAGAGTTGTGTGATCGCGCATCCAGAGCAGCACGAAGACAACTTCTTTTTGAAGTCTCGGCCCATAAGTGCCATACCGAGCAGCCATCTCTTCAATGTCGTGGTCTTCCAGAGCTGAGACCAATTTCATATGCTTGCGAGCACTTGCAACTATTTTCCGCCGCCCATCCTCGTTTTGAGGATCAGCAAAATAGTGAGGGAGGTCGGCCTCATAAAGCTCATCCATTACCCGCCAGCACTCATCCGGGCCAAGCTCCCTAAGTGCCCTGAAGAGCGGCCAACGTTCCACGATTTCAAGGAAATTTAGTAGAGGAAGATTCACTGGAAGGACTCCCACCGTTCTGTTTCCATACTCATTTTCATCAAGATTCAGAATGCTGAGGGTCGAAGGCGTTGAATCGTGAGAAACAAGTTCCCCCGATCCTCAGCATTCCTGTCATCACATGCGATTTTCGTTACGTGCACATGCAATGATCGTCGCAACGGGCAGAAGCGCCAACGGGAAGCTCCTTGCTCTGGACCAGCTTCATGACATTCACCTCCAACTTAAATTTTCCCGACCTGTGTTGCAGCCCGGGTCCACATTCTTCCAACGAGTTCAGGCAAAGTCGGCTCATCATAGTGGACACCCTTCCATCCCGACAGAAATCAAAAAGAGATAAACCGTTCGACGGAAGGACCTCGAAATCTATTCCAACCTTCCTGAGTCTCTTCCGTCAACCCCTTGGACTCAGATCTCGTCTGCCTCGCGCTTAAATGTAGGGGGCTGCTGAGGAGTCTCCCCCCTGAAACCCTGACGCGAGTACAGAGCAGGATGGCCTCACATACGCGACAACAGCAATGAAAAAGCTTCATCATGCATGTCCCGCGTCAAGTGGTTGGCAGGATTTCTGGCTCGGGAAAGTTTGGGGATGGTCGGGTCGGTCAGGCCGTGGTGGCCACGGGCGGGGGCCTCGCCGGCCAGATGTCACCGGCCCATGTCACCGCCGGCGCGTTGGCGGTGTGGTTCCTGCGGGGGCCTGCCCCGGACGGCCCGGAAGATCCACGGCCCGGACGATGGAACGGCCCTTCCCCCTGGGCCTGCAAGAGGGTCATGCCGCTGGTGGCCATGACCGGCAGGATTCCCCGGCACGCCGGCCCCGGCCCCGTGACGGGCCCGGCCCAAGAGCCTCGCAACCTCGGCCACCGGACGGGACCGCTGAACGACCCCGGGGGGAACGACTCGTTCGGTGAACCCGGCACCGCACCCCCGGCGCCAGCACGATCGAACCCCTGCCCCACACACCGAAAACACCACTCTTCACCAGTACCCAAAAACATGAGGCACTCCACACCATGCAGGATATGGAGTCAGCGCGACACGATGCCCATTGGCCTGCCCGGCGAACCGCAGCGGCCCGGACGCGAGGCGATCAGAGCTCCACGGAAAGCCGGGCGGAATCGATCCTGAGGCACCGATCGGCCTCCTCGGCGATCCCCGGGTCGTGGGTGACGACCACGACGGAAGAACCCTGCTCCGCCAACTCGTGGAGTCCTTGCACGACGATGGACGTGTTCCGTGCGTCAAGAGCGCCGGTCGGCTCGTCGGCGAAGACGATCGGGGGGATTCAGCACGAGGGCGCGCGCGACGGCGACGCGCTGCTGCTGGCCCCCGGAGAGCTCATCCGGGTAGGCGTCCAGGAAGGCGGTCATGCCGACTCTCTCGAGCGTCGACAGGACCGCATCGCGCTGACGCCCCATGCCGGCCATCCGTGAGGCCAGCTCCACGTTCCCGAGCACCGTGAGAGAATCAACGAGGTCGTACTCCTGAAAAATGAATCCCATGCATTTGCGGCGCACCGCGGCACGCGCTCCTCGACTGCAATGGGTCATGTCGGATCCCTGTACCAGCACGTCACCCGAATCAACCGGTTCCAAGCCGGAGAGGCAGTACAGGAGGGTCGACTTCCCGGCCCCCGAGGGGCCGGTGATCCCCACGACCTCCCCCGGCTCCACCTGCACGGAGACGTCGCGGAACACGGTCGTCCTCCGCCGCCCGCGCCAGGAGCTCCGATAGCTCTTCGAGATGCTTCTCGCCTCGACGGCGAACGCATCCGCCCTGTCAACAGATTTCACGCCCTGCCCCTCCCGGCAATCACTTTCTCGTCCCGGTACGAGCTCCTCCTCGAACCTCTTCCCGCCATCCGGCGGCTGCGACGAAGGACACCCATTCGCCTTCCTCCCGCATGTCAACTGGTCGGACATCACCCGATCGGCTTCCGTGGATTCCTCCATCTGTCGAGCGTACGTGCGCCGACGAACATCAACGCGCACAGAAGACTCACGAGGACTCCCGACGCGATGATCGCCAGGGGAACTAGGCTCGGGCTCACGAAATGGCTGCCCGGGACGGGCCCCTCGTCCATGGCCCTCGCGATCATGAATCCATTGACGGACAATGCGAGGTAGCAGATCGCACTGGTACCGATGAAGTAGATGATGAACTCCAACAGCATTCCACCCAACAGCACGGCAACACCCACCCCCATTGCACGGAGACGCGACAGGTCGATCCATCGCTGACGACTCGTGGCGAACACCACACCGACCCCGGTGGCCATCGTCACGAGAACCGAGCCGCCGAAGACGAGCATCATCTGACGGGGCGGGCTGATTGAGGCCCCAACCACACCCAGAATGTCGGTGGTGCCCCTGATCTGCTGATCCATCCCGTAGATCGAGCCGACAGCGCCTTCTCCGACGAGAAGCGGAGCAACCATGGCCGAGGAGTAGACGCTTCTCCGGAGCACAGCGGCCTTCGTCAGGTAGATCCCCACACCATCGCCGGAGGGGAGCAGAAGACAGATCGCTCGGAAGATCAGCCCGAAAAGAGGTCTTCCGATGGCCAGCGCCACCATCATGGCGAGCAGAGCGCATCCCCAGTACGCGGAGAACACCCCCGACAGTTCCTCGACGTCGGAGGAGGGCGGCTGGACCGAGACGCCCCAGTACGCCGTGACAAGACCTCCGACCAGGACGACGACGAGGAGCAGTCTGAACGGGTTGGGTCGAGCGGCCCCCGCGTTCATGGGATGAAGATCGACCGCCTCGATCGCCTCGACCCTCGTGACCGCCCGCAGGTTCAGGACACCCGCCACGAGTGAGGCCGCAACGCCGCACGACGGGCCTCCCCAGATCGCCCCGACCGGCAACGGTTCCGACAGCCCCGGGAAATCAGGCAGCCCCGAACTCCTGACGAATCCCCCGAGCGGCCCCCACCCGATCCATCCGAGGACAGCGCCGGCGGCGCCTCCGACGAGCGAGCACATCAGAACCATCATGAGGACCAGCACGGCGATCCTCTTCGTCGACACCCCCGCAAGCTGCCACTGTGCGATCTCGACACGGCTCATGCCGATCACCATTCGGACCATCACCGCGACGCAAGCCGTACCAGCCACGGCGGTGAACCCGATCTGTATCCCGCCGATGCTCGAGTACTGCTCCTGGTCAGCCCCTCCGGACGTCACTCCGGCAATGGTGAGCCCGAGAGCAAGGGTCAACGACACCGACGCCACCAGCCCGACAAGAACGGCGGCGACCCACACGTCATAATTCTTTCTGAGATGACCACACAGAACCGCCAACAAGATCTCACCCGCATCCCATCCGCGATCCAGCAGGAACATGCGTCGAATTCAACGCGGATCGCGCGGTTCCCGAGCCAGCACGGACACCTTCGACAGAACATCTGACCGACAGAACACCCGATCCGAGCGCCGTCGTCGATCAAGTCGATGAATCATCGAAGCAGTCCCCGGAAGCAGAGGTCAAGAACCCGGAGAACCGATCGGGAGAACCTCGGGGGGCGGCGAGCGAGCCCCCGTCGACCCATCCGATTCGACAGCGTCCGACGAGCAGGGCCGACGCACCCCGTGAACCTGCAGGAAACCGTCTGACAAGGTGAAACGCAGGATCGGGGTTGTCTGAGGGGATCCATGCGCACACCCTGAACATCTGCGGACGTCGACCCGCGTCGACCATGGTCACCGCCATGATGGACCCTGACACGCGCATCGGACATCGGTCGTCGTGCCGGAGAACCGCCCATGGAGAGCCCCGCCCATCCCACCGCAGAGGATTGACATGCACCAGCACCCCAGCACCACGCGCTCCACGCATCGTGGAGCGACCGTCCCCCTCCGCCTCGTCGCCCTCATGGCCGTCACCGCGCTGCTCACGCTCCAGTCGGCCGTGAACCGCGCCCAGGCGGACCCCGCCCCGGCCGAGGGCCGGTACGTCGCACTCGGTGACTCCTACGCCTCCGGCTTCGGGGTGTCGCCCTACGACCCCGGAACCGGCCCCGACAACGGCAACGACTGCCAACGCTCGACCCTCGCCTACGCCCACCAGATCGGCGACAGAACCGGCAAAGATCTTGATTTCCGGGCCTGCGGCGGAGCGACGACGGCTGACTTCTACCGGATGAATCCGTCCCACAAGGAAGGCGCCCAGCTCGACGAGCTCAACGCCGACACGGGGCTGGTCACCTTCTCCATCGGAGGCAACGACGCAGGCTTCGGCGAGGTCGTCCGGGACTGCATCGACGGTTGGGAACTCCTCTCCTTCAACACCTGCTACAGCGACGAACGCATCACGGATCGGGTCGACACCGCCATGGACGCGCTCCGCGGAACCGGCACCCGCGACGGCACGTACAGCTACGACACGATCTTCGACGACATCCGCTCCCGCGCCCCCAACGCGACGGTGATCGCCGTCGGTTACCCCCACTTCTTCCCCGCCGAGGGCGCGGACGGCGACATCCTTCCCGGACGCTGTCAGGGCATCAAGAAGATCGACCAGCGCTGGATGGTGGAGAAGATCGACGAGATCAACGCGATCCTTGAGGACTCCGCCCAACGCCACGGCTACCAGTTCACCAACCCGACCGCCAGCTTCGACGGCCACGAGCTGTGCAGCAGCGACTCCTGGTTCTACGGACTGCTGTCCCCCGGCCGCTTCCACCCCACCGCGAACGGGCACACCGCCATGGCCGACGACATCATGGACACCATCGCCGATCAGGGCCAGGCGGCAGCGGTGAACCACGTCGAGAAGCAGAGCCCCGTCGCCGATCCCACCGGCGCCCGTCCCGACGGAGCCGTGCGGGCCACGCGCTCGGGCGACCAGCTGACCCTCGACGCCTCGGCCAGCGCTGACCCTGACGGGACAGTCGCCGGAATCGACTGGTACGTCGAGCGCCAGGACGACGAGGAGGTCCTTCACGGAGCCCAGGTCACGGCCACCGTTCCGGCCGACGAGCCCATCAGCGTCACCGCCGTCATCACCGACGACCAGGGCCTCACGGACTTCGTCGGCGACGTCGTCCCGGCCGCGGATCACGACCCGAATGCCGACGACGCCCTGGTCCTCAAGGGAGGCCCCCAGATGCCCGTCTCCAGCATCGACACCAGCACCCTCGCCCAGGACGGCACCGGCTCCGCCGTGGCGACCACGCAGCAGGTCGACACCGACGCCGACGGGAACCAGGACCTCGTCGTCACCCTCGACGCCGCCGCCGACGAGGAGCCGCTGTGCATCACCGGACGGATCACAGACGGTTCGAGGATGCGCGCCTGCGTGCCGACGGGCTGAGCACCGGCCGGGCTCGCGGAACCGACGGCCGGTTCCGGGTCCTCCTGAAGGGGGTACGGGTCGGGACGTCCTGAGCCCACCCGTGA
>ERZ773062.969-NODE-969-length-12985-cov-2.319490_pt1 | contig 12985 bp, 12 predicted proteins | sample MGYA00580626_ERZ773062 | MGnify/ENA primary metagenome ERZ773062 (study PRJEB29015, sample SAMEA2738003) | human oral metagenome | biome: human oral; feature: human-associated habitat; material: dental | place: China | collected 2058 ...
CTCAATCGTCGTCATGTTAAACTGAGTAGCGAGCCCCTTATCCGACATATATAGCGGAACATATTCATCGAGAGGCATCTTGCTGATCACAATTCCTGCAGCATGCGTCGAGGAATGGCGTGGCATACCTTCAACTGCCATCGACATATCGAGGATATTTTTTACAAGTGGCTCAGTTTCGTATCTCGCCCTGAGATCGCGATTGATATCGAGAGCCTTGCTGATAGTCATACCTAGTTCTGCCGGTATTGCCTTTGCAATGGAATCAGCCTCCGCATAGCTCGCATTAAGCGCCCTTCCTACGTCACGCACGGCGGCCTTCGCCTTAAGCGTTCCAAAGGTGATAATCTGCGACACCTTGTCTTTTCCATACTTTTGAACAACATAGTCGATGACCTCCTGTCTTCTATCGATGCAGAAGTCAACGTCTATATCGGGCATGCTTACTCGCTCAGGATTTAAGAATCTCTCAAAGATTAGATTATACTTAATAGGTTCTATCTCGGTGATTGCCAGGCTGTATGCCACTATGCTTCCCGCCGCTGATCCTCTGCCAGGCCCAACTGGAATATCATTGCTCTTGGCATAATGAATAAAGTCCCATACGATTAGAAAGTACTCGACATACCCCATCTTCTCGATCACCTCGAGCTCACTCTCTAGCCTGGTACGATATATGGATTCATCCTGAAGAGCTTCGCTACCATACCTTTTCTCAAGCCCATCGTAACAAAGCTTCCTGAGATAATCTTTGTTAGTCATTCCCTCTGGCGGTATGAATTCTGGCAGGTGATATTCGCCGAACTCAAACTCTACATTGCAGCGCTCCGCAATCTTGTGTGAATTTTCTATAGCTTCCGGGTGATCTGGAAAAAGTTCCATCATCTCTGACTCGCTCTTGAGATAAAATTCATCATTCGCAAATCTCATTCGATTTTCATCGTCAACCGTTGATCCTGTCTGGATTGCAAGAAGCACATCGTGAGCCTTAGCATCGCTCCTCTTTATATAATGTGCATCATTAGTAGCAACCAGAGGCGCGCCGATCTCCTCTGAAAGCTTAACGAGCCCCTGAGTAGCTGGCTTATCATCATCTAGAAAGTGATTTTGTATCTCTAGATAGAAATTATCTTTTCCAAATATATCGCGTAACTCAAGCGCCTCTGCCTTCGCACCAGAGTAATCACCATTCAATATCTTTCTTGGTATTGCACCAGCTAGACAAGCGGAAAGGCAAATTATTCCCTCGCTATGCTCGCGCATCAATTCTTTATCTACTCTAGGCTTAAAATAAAATCCCTCTGTAAATGTAGCTGACACGATTTTAGTTAGGTTTTTATATCCCGTCATGTTCTCCGCCAACAGTATGAGGTGATTCATATTCCTGTCACGATCAGGGTCCTTATCAAAGCGAGTTCTCGGAGCAACATAAACTTCACAGCCGATTATCGGCTTAATGCCTGATTTTTTGCAGGATTTATAAAAGTCAATAATACCGAACATAACACCATGATCGGTTATAGCCAAGGAGTCCATTCCTAAACTCTTCACATATTCTGGTGCTTTGTTAATCTTGGACATTCCGTCTAGCAAACTGTATTCTGAGTGAACATGTAAGTGTGTAAATGCCATCTCTACCTCTTTACTAATAAATATATCAATTAATAAATAATATATTAAAAATAATTTTTCTTTCAGTCAGTAAATTGTATCACAAGAACCCGAAAATAGCTAAATATCAATATCTTCATAATAATAACATATTATCTCTATATTATTGACAAACATATATCAAACCCATATAATGAACTCAAGAACAGACGATCGGGAGTCTGTAGGAATTATCTTTTTTACATCGTTTATATAAACGTATGGAGGTTATTATGTTATATGCACTAAAAGGTCTATGCGTGATCGGAATGGTTCTCTGTATTGCGCTAACACTACTAAAGGTAAAAGCTAACCTAGCAACAGAAGAAGGTAAGGCTGAATGGGCTGAGCAGAAGAAATTTGCACCTTGGAACGCTATGGTCGGCGTTGTTGCTAACTTCTTCGATACACTAGGAATCGGTTCATACGCTACATCTTGCGCACTCTTTAAGATTAGAGGATCCATCAAGGACATATACATCCCTGGTACTCTAAACGTTGGAGATACTCTCCCTGTACTTCTAGAAGCATTCCTATTCTTCGGATTCGTTGATGTTGATACTCTAACACTTGTATCCATGCTTGTTGCAGCTGTACTAGGTGCATTCGTAGGAGCTGGATTCGTTACAAAGTGGGATCAGCACAAGGTTCGTATTGGAATGTGCGTTGGTCTACTTATCCTAGGAACTGTAATGGCTTGCAAGGCTGCTAACATTGGACCTTTCGGACTAGTTGGAACTGCAACTGCTCTTCACGGAGCTAAGCTGGTAATCGCTGTAGTTATTAACTTCTTCCTAGGCGCACTTATGAATATCGGTGTAGGTCTATATGCTCCTTGCTTAGCACTTATCTCCGTTCTCGGAATGAACGTTGGAGCTGCATTCCCAATTATGATGGGATCTTGCGCATACCTAATGGCATTTGGTAATGGTCCTAAGTTCATCAAGGAAAACAGATTCGACATGGTTTGCACACTTTGCCAGATGGTAGGTGGTGTAGTTGGTGTTTGCATCGCTTACTTCCTAGTAAAGAGCCTACCACTTGACATTCTAATGAAGATTGTCATCGTAGTAGTATACTTCACAGCATTCATGTTTGGTAAGGATGCTCTTGCTGATAAGAAGAAAGCTTAATTAGTAAGTATAATTAGAAATCACAAAAGGTCTCCATCTGGAGGCCTTTTCTTTTTCTGCATGTTTATATTTAGCATCTGCATTCTTTAGATTCTATCATCTTTCATACTCACTGAATTACAGCACTTCTATATCTAATAATTACTGTATCACAGAACCCTTTATATCTACGCTCCCCTAAATTCACGCACCTTCTCAAGGATAGGGAGAATTGCCTCATGATCAATTCCGTCATAGCCATATTCAAATCTTTCCTTTGCATCTTGAACTTGATCATCATGCACTGGAACAAATATCTTTTCTCCCATAGCTTTTAGTGCAATCTTATCTGCACTCTTGCAATCTTTTGAATTATATTTTCCTGGAAGCATATAAAAACAATCATCCGGCAGCTGTTTACAGCCATTAAGCCCTTTTACAAAGGTCCTATACTCATCTGTCGGCTCAATAACGCCAGTTGCAAATACGATAAGGTTATTATTATCTATACCAAAATTTGATAGGTTTGCGCGAAGCATATTAAATCGTGTTATCTCACCACCTCTAATCCAGCTGCCAAATATTATATTTTTATACATCGAGGCATATCCTAGTTTAGCGCGTGAATATTTCATCACATCGCAGTCCAGTGCTTCTGCTATCCATTCTGCATACTTCTCTGTGGCACCATTGCTAGAATTATAGATTAGTATAGTATCGGAACCCTCTGATTGGGATGCACGTCTCTTTGCCGCCTGTCTATTTGGATTTCTCATATGCGTCATATCGTGCAATCTAGCCTCGTAGCGAAACTGATGCACAAACTCTCCTTATCTTATAAAAATATTGATGATGATGAAATTTTAGTGTTCTAAGGATAATCTCATCCATAGAATAAGGGATGCCGGAATTGCCCGTCATCCCTATTGGTATTATATCATATCAATGACAATACCGTCTTACTATCTATTTTTGAGTTCTTTTTCTTTCATGCGAATTTTAAGAATCATAAGAGCTTTCTTAACATCGTCCTCAGTCATGTTGTTCTCACCGACGATATTAGATTCAAGCCCTTCAGGGTTCTTATTTATATCTACGATATTATTCTGCAAATATTCATTTTCAACCACGAAAGTAGCCATGGTACCACTAAAGTTTAGCCCGGACATAGGGATTCCCATCTCTCCGAGCTCCTCGACGCAGTTTGTATAGTCTACGTCACTATTTCCCCATCCATCAGATGTAAGAATTACACCATCAGCTCTCATGCCTTCAGCCATAATGGCAGCACGTTTGCTATTTCTAAGCTTCTCCTTGTTGTCATCTGACGTACCGAATAGTAGGATTCCCATTAGATCAATGCCAGAATCTGAACCGACGATATCTACTAGTGGATCTCTAAAATGATGTAAGCTTGTTTCTTTTGTTGAAGGACCAATTCCCATATCAGCACCTCCTTACTGCATTGAACGAATAGCACCGTCTCTATACTCATTAGGAGTTAAGAAGACAGGCATATTGTTCATCTCTATTATAGAACGCCCACCATGAGCGCCTGATGGCTCATCTGGGAACAGATATGTGTCGTACATAGCGCCCTGACCAGCAACCTGCCTGATAATTAATACCTTCTTCTGACCTGGTCTGGCAATGTCATGGTACTCATGACGCTCTGTCGCTTTATTTCCGTCAAATTTCTTCATCAGCTCTCTGTATATCTGAATAAAATCATCGCAAGCTTGATGAGCTTCGAGACAACCATGTCTATCCTGTCCCATATCCTTTTTAAAAGTAACATCGAAGGAGATAATATAGTCATCTTCACCTGGTGTACCAGCCCTACCAAGAACTAACTGTTCGTTAAGCTGACCTTCTGAAGATCCAAACTCGTGTGTCTGCTTACCTTCAGTATCAACACCAGTAAGCATCACATATACACCTGTTAATGTATGAGTGATACCTTCTCCGCACTTTCCAAGAACCTTTGCAGAGATAGGAATGATATCCATGATAGTATTAGTCCATCTATCATGATTTCCAGGTTTAATTACCTGAATATCTATATTATCAAGTGTTTCATATTTTTCAAGAAGTGATGGGATAATTTCTTTGGATACGGTCATCACACCGTTATACCCAACGCTATTGTGGTCACCCATCTCAACGTCATTCATATGAAAAGCCTTTATGACAAGTCTTCTCAAATCAATTTCCTGTACACTCATATGCATACCTCAATACTTTAGCTTATATATAATTTACATAATAATTCCTAGTCTGTTCGATCAATCTTTTAAATAGGTGGCATAATATGTTAAGAATTTCTCGAACTTTCTTTAGAAAAAAGGGGCAGATATAAATCTGCCCCATCTTCGTTTCCGATGTCCTATTAAATTAAGAACTAGATTACAGCGTGATACTCGTAAGGCAGTGGAACAATCTTTCCTGGAGTCTCGATTGTCTCGAGAAGCTCTAGTGTTGACTTTACGATAGCTGTCTGCATCTCTACGTCATGTGGAGCACCTGCATTAGCACCCATAGGTACGATTGGAGCAGCCGCACGTGGAGATCCAGCCTGTCTTACAACTGGTGGAAGTGCCGCAATAATAACTGTTGGAATTCCAGCAGCCTCAATTGCTCTCTGCACGATTGTTGCAGAGCGGTGGCAAGTTCCTCATCCAGCTGTAAGGATTGCAGCATCAACGCCTTCATCCTTGAGCATCTGTGCAACTTCTGGACCAGTCTCGTTTGTGAACTTTTCGATGTTTCCACCACCACCCATGAATCCAGCATGTGTAGGTGCAGTAGCCTTGATGAAACCTGAGTCTCTTAACTCATGGAGTCTGTCGATAGGGAACATGCAGTTGATGTCCTTGTTAACGTCAGAGTTATCGTATCCACCATGTGTTACCATTAACTCGCTTGAAGGTGTATCATCTGGTATTTTTCTCCAAGTGAAGTCCCCAGCGAGGTTGAATCTCTTATCTGTCTTTACGTGTACACCCGCAGCAGTAGCAAGAGCAACTGTCATCTCATTGAGAGGCTTAGTTACTGGTGTAAATACTGACTTAGGTGTAATAGGAACAAATATTTCAGATTGTAAGCCTTTTACAACTGTCATACTCATTTGTCTTTTCCTCCTTAGTTATTTGTGCTTTTCAGCGTATTCAGCACGACGTCTGTTTAGAATGTCGATATTACTTACGTACTTCTCGTTAACTTCCGGTCCCTCTTGTTCTATGAAGCTCATATTCCAAGCGACCGTCTGTCCGACCTGTAGTGGATAATCTGAGATTACCATTCTCATTGGCACCTTGAGTTCACCTAGTCGACCTTTAATGTCTACGCAGATTCCCCCATCATGAACCTCTGTAATGACTCCCTCAACTTTGATTATCTTATCTCCGTAATTCATCTGTAATATCTACCTTTCGTAAGCAAAGATTAGTCGTACTTTTCCTTTCTCTTTTCACTTATTGGAAGTGACTGCTCATTTTCTACTAGTTCAATCTTTGTACCAGTAGCCTTCTCGATGAGCTCAACGTTGTTGTTCTTAACGTTTACGTTGTATGATCTCTCTGGAGCCTTAATCTCTTCACCAGCCATCTTAGCCTTCAGCATAGCAAGTCCACGGATAGCATCCTCTGTGCAGAGAGTGTTGCAAGCGAGAACCTCGTTCTCAATTCCGGACATGGACTTGTTGTTGTCTACCATTGCGTCGCAGTACTTGTTTCCTGTTACGAGAGCACCCTGTACAGCACAGAATGAGAATCCAACAACTGGAATTCCTCTCTTACCAATCTGCTCGATGTGGGAAGTGAAGTCAACGTGGTTGTTTCCGAATCCTTCTGTTGTAACGAATGCACCGTCAACGCCCATGGACTCAACCATCTGGCCAAGTCTTCTGGATACGTAGAACTTGTCGGAGTTAGCCTGAGGTGATCCAACGAAGATAACGCCTACTACGTCGATATCTTCATCATGTACAGCCTCAACAACTAGTGGCTCTCTCCAGTAGTGTCTGGACATTTCCTTTGAAGCAGGTCCGATGCAGGTTAGAGCGTGGATGCAGCCATCGAGTACCTCGAGTGGGTTAGCCATTACTGGAACGTTACCTAAATCAACGTTTGGCTTAGCTCCAAGTACGCCTACAGGATCGTTAGGGAATAGGAAGTTGTCGTGCATAGCACCCTGTCCCATGATTTCCTTAACAATAACAACCTTCTTCTTTCCAGGGTGTCTTGTCTGCTTAAGAACCTGCTCCTCTGTTGGAGTAACATCCTTAAGGTCTCTCTTCATAGCTTCTCTGATTTCAGAAACTACGTGGTCTACAGCAGTGTGAACTGCAATAGGTCCTGGTCTTTCCATGTTCTTTAGGTTGTCGATAACAGCGTGAGCAACAATCATAATCTCACCCTTATCTACAGCACCTGGGCGACCCCACATCATGTTCTCGTCGATGTAACCCTCGGATGAACCGAACTCACCAACCTGAACACCTTCTTCTGTAACACCAGTTACTACCATTACTACGCCATCAAGAACCTGAGTAACGCCCTCACCAAGACCCATATCAGAATCTGCTTTTGTAGCGATTGGCTGGATGTCCATTACTGTCTCTGTGTATACGTGGTAATTATCTGGTGTAATTAGGCTAAGCTCTAGGGACTGAACAAGCTTCTGCTCTGCTGCACCCTCTGTAGCTGCGCTCTTACGAACGTAGAGTGTATCTCCCTCAATCTTAGTCTCTTCTCCAAGAACAACCTTGTTGATCTTGTAGTGCTTTCTTGTCATCTCTCTTAGAACAGTCTCAGCGTGCTCTTCAACTGGAGCTGCTGCTACTGCTGGAGCTGCTGTTGCTACTGTCTGAGCTGGAGCTACAACGCCACCACCAAGTCCTGCTGGGAGCTCGATGTCGATGTTCTTTCCCTCTCCGATGTGTAGCTTAATTGTTCCTGCTGCTGCAGCAACTGGAGCAACTGGAGCTGCAACTGCAGCTGGAGCTTCCTCTGCCTCAGCAACTGGAGCCTCTTCCTCTGCAACCTCATCAGCATCGTACTTATCAACGATATCTGCTGTGATTGGAGTTAAAGAATCAACAGTTTTAGTTAGTTTCGATCCGTTTAGTACCTGACCGAGCTTGAGAGCTCCATCGACATTCAGCAGACCAGAATCAATTAGATCTGGGAAAATTGCTGGATCTTCGAAGTTAGCTGGCTCAAGAACAGTTCCCTCTTCTGCTCTGCAGCATAGTACCGCTGGGTCGTTCGCATGTTGTTTAGCTGTTTCAGCTGTGATTGACATATCGATCTTCCTCCTTAAAAATATTGCCTTTGCAAATGCAAAATTTTATATATTTATTCCGTCCGTACTTCATGCGATCGGGCACATGAAGCACTCGGATTAAATATCAACTAGTTGTTCTCAACGTTATCTACTACGTTAAGATCCTGATCAACCTGCTTAGAAACTCTCAGAGTTCTATATAGTGGGTGATCAACCGCTCTCATGATGTGGTCTGTCTGGTGAATTACCTTTAGACCCATCTTAGGTCCAGAAGCCATTACAGTGTTCGAACAATCTGAGCAGTTTCCGATGATAATATACTCACACTTATCCTTCTTGAACTGTAGGTTGTTTGATACCTGACCTGGGCAATTTCCTGGTCTCTCACACTTCCTTGTGCCATTAGGCATCTCCTGTGCCTGCTTGCAGTAGCAGAGTGACACTTCCTTTGCATTGTACTTCTTGCAAAGTTCCTGCATTCTCTCATAGTTACCACCACATGCGCAAACGAGGATTCCCATGCTTGCTCCGTGTAGATCCATGAATGGCATAGAAACTAGGATAGCTCCTGTTGTCTTAGTGATAGGTGCATCTAATGTTGTTGACTTACCAGTGAAGGCACCACCCATTACGATTTCACCATACTCACCATCAATTCCACCAGCTCTCTCGATTAGAGCGCCAACGCTTGTTCCAACTGGAACGTCCATAAATACGTGAGCGTCGTGTCCTCCGTTGAGCTTACCTCTTACTGTGAGGTGCTTTAGGAATGATGGCTTTCTCTCATCTACAGCCTCAGCTACTCTTGAGCAAGTCTCACTGTTGATTACAACAGACTTTGCTGCTGATGGAAGCTGGCTTGGCTCTAGCTCAATACCTAGACATTCTCTTACTACAGCTCTTTCTTCACCCATTGGGTAGATGTCTGGTAGAAGATGTCTAGTGATATTTGGCTCATCCTTGAGACATTCGTCAAGGATTTCAACAGCCTTACGATTCTTCTTCTTAATAGCGAAGATAGCCTTATCTGCTCCGGAGATTTCCATGCAGAGTTTAACTCCACGGATAACCTTCTCCGGTTCTTCCTCAATCTGCTGAATATTGTGCTTTAGTCCCGGCTCACATTCGGAAGCATTTACTAAAATGTAACCTCCATCCTCAAAATGAGCATCTAACTTCACGGCAGTTGGGAATCCAGCTCCGCCCATTCCTACAACTCCAGCAGCCCTAACCATCTCAAGAGGAGTTCCTTCTTCGATAGGAACGAACTCATCCTTCTGCTCTTCATCAGGCTTAATAACAATCATCTCGTCTGTTATTTCTTCAACAACGCCGTAAGCGCTGGAGAAGATATTTGCGCCGAGACCTGTTGGTTCTGCAATGAGGGTTCCCTTCTTAACTTTGTCACCAACTTTAACAATTGGAGCACAAGGTTTACCTACATGCTGTCTCAACAAAATCTGCAAATTTTCCATGACACAGTCTCTCCTTAAATATCTTTGACTCTACAAATCATTAATGCGTATCGTTCGAAAAGCCACACAAATAAAGGTAATGCGCACTCTTTTCTAGATTGATGATAACATAACGATTTATTTATTTCAATGATAATTGTTAGATTATCTATTGAGTTTTTCAATAGATAATTTTCTGTCATATCATATCTTCGCTTATACATTATCTCTCTTTTTTGTCATGTTTTTTAATCAGTAATTTCTATCGATATGAATATTATATTATATTTTCTTGATAATAGATTCACAACATTTTGGGTGAAACATGATAGTTCCAGTGCATTTGAACTTATATCTCTGTTACCTATGTATTAATTTTAGTAATATGCATTTGTTATATTATTGACTTTTAATATTTACTGCTCTATAGTTTACTTAGGTGGCAATTATTTATTTTTATACTTATGTAACCTAAGGAGGTACATGATATGGCACTAACTGCTAAGATTGATTACACTAAGTACACTGACGCTATCAGAACTATAGAGGCTCACACTGAAGGTGAGTACTGCAGAGTAGCTCTCGATTGTCCAGAGACAGAAGGAAACACAATGATTGAGAGGAAGCATTACCTCGAAGAGCATTACGATTATCTAAGAACTGCTCTCATGTTCGAGCCTCGTGGACACCACGATATGTTCGGTGCTTTCGTTGTTGAGCCTTGCAATAAGGAAGCTGATTTCGGCGTATTCTTCATGGACGGTGGCGGATACCTCAACATGTGCGGTCACTGCACAATCGGTGTTGTAACAGCAATCCTTGAAGGTGGTCTAATGGAGATGAAAGAGCCTCAGACTGAAGTTGTTCTAGAAGCTCCTGCTGGTATCATCAGAACTGTTGCTGATGTTAAGGATGGTAAGGTTACCGGTGTAACTCTAACAAACGTTCCTTCATTCAGATATAAGAAGGACCTTCACGTTGAGTTCGAAGGCAAGGATGTTGTATACGACATCTGCTTCGGTGGTTCTTTCTTCGCTCTTGTTGATACAGAGAAGAACTTCGGAATCAAGGTTGGTCCTGACACAGCTGGCTTCCTAACAAGATTCTCAAGTTTCATGCTACAGGAAGTTAACAAGACTGTTACAATACAGCACCCTGAGCTAGATATCACATCTGTAGACCTAGTTGAGAACTACTCAACAACAGATACCCCAGATGCAGACCTACGTAACCTCGTAGTATTCGGAGACCCTGCAGACCCTCAGCTAGACAGATCCCCTTGCGGAACTGGTACATCAGCTAAGATGTCCCTGCTCCATGCACTCGGAGAACTTCCTGTTGGTAAGGAGTTCGTTTATGAGTCATTCATCGGAACTAAGTTCTATGGCATGATTCAGAGCGAGACAAAGGTTGGAGACTTCGATGCAATCGTACCTCAGGTAAAGGGTGGTGCATATCTCTGCGGAGAAGCTACTTGGTTCATCGATCCAGACGATGCTCTAGGAAAGGGTTTCGTAGTTCCTAAATAGTATATAAATATGATTTATACTCATAAAAAATACGGGCTGGCAAATGTCAGTCCGTATTTTTTTCATCCCTTTATTTAAAATAAAGAGCCAGGCTAAGCCTAGCTCAAAGGAGTTGATCAATCTATCTATGCGGTAAAATAGTGGTTCTAAACTGGGAACTCGATTGCGATGTCTTTGCCCTCCCCGATATAGAGCTTAACAACGCCGCCAACAACTGACATATTAACGTTCTGTACTTGTCCACCAATTGAAGGTTCTGTCAGTGCGCCTGCTTCTGCTACTTCTTCAGTCTCTTCAGCAACCTCATCGACTTCTTCATCGTATTTATCAACAATGTCTGGAGTAATTGGAGTTAGGGAATCAACGGTCTTAGTTAGCTTAGATCCATTGAGCACCTGTCCAAGCTTAAGCGCTCCATCGATGTTAAGTAGTCCAGTATCAATTAGATCAGGAAAAATTGCCGGATCTTCAAAGTTTGCAGGAGTTAGTTCAGTTCCCTCCTCCGCTCTGCAGCATAGAACCGCAGGGTCATTCTTGTGCGCTTGCGCTGTTTCAGCTGTAATTGACATTACATACACCTCCATAAATTTTCATTTTCATTACGTAAAAGAGATTACCACCTACGGCATTTAATCTCAATAGATTTGCCTATAGGTAAAATCTATTTGAAGATGTTCTATTATTAGAGGTTTAAAATTGAAATAATCAATATCAAGTCAAATGGTATTGCATCTACAAAAAGCAAAATACTGCAACTCAGCTGAGTTGCAGTATTTTGTGTGGTGCGCCCACAGGGACTCGAACCCCGAACCTTCACATTCGTAGTGTGACGCTCTATCCAATTGCGCTATAGGCGCTCAAAGCACTATAACAATTTAACATGGTATAGTGCTGTTGTCAAGTAAATTCAATGGCCTTACAAGCTTATCTTTCAATTTTACTATTTTGACTGCGTGCCACTATGCCGAGTACTATCTCTCTTGGTACAAACTTTGAAGCAATTATAGCTGCTTTGACCATCATATTAGGAACTATGATAATCTTGCCCTTATCCGCTTCGTCTATGCAATACGATACACATTCACGCGCAGATATTCCCTTAAGCGAGAATTTCACGTTTGCAACATCGTTGAACTCTGTATTTACCGGCCCTGGGCAGAGTGCATGAATCTGAGCGTGGCTACCGAGGCGTTTCAGTTCTTCAGCAAGTGCATTTGTAAGAGACACGACATATGACTTTGTCGCATAGTACGTCGCCATATACGGTCCTCCTGGCATAAGTCCAGCAACAGACCCTACGTTGATGATATGTCCATAATCCCGCTCTATAAAATGAGGCATCATCTGATGTGCGATGTAGTGAAGAGCCTTAACATTGACATCAATCATGTTTAGATCAGTCGAAATATCGCTCTTATCAAATCTTCCCACTGCGCCGAAGCCAGCATTGTTGATGAGTATATCTATTTTTTGCCATTTTTCGGGTAAGGACTGGATATTTTTCGCCACCTCTTGGTAGTTTCTCACATCAAACACTAAAGTGATGACCTCAATAGCGTGTTCTTTTTCGAGTTTAGCTTTCAGTTCAGCTAAAACATCTGCCCTTCGTGCACATAGAATAAGATTAACACCCATTTGTGCTAATTTTTCAGCTACTGCTTTTCCAATCCCACTACTTGCTCCTGAAATAAATGCAATTTTTCCTTTAATACGATTTGTTTCCATTGTTTAAAAATAAATAATTATGCTACAAAAATAATAATATTTTGTGATTTAGCAAATTACTATTATTTTTGCAAAAAAACTAAATTAGGTGACTTTGAAAAATGAAGAGTTTAGAAAATAAAATCCCACCTGCTGCAGTATGGTTTATCTGTGCCTTGATAATGTGGGGAATTGCTCGTCTATTGCCTTTTGGTGCATTGCCTCACCTACCTATAGTAGCCATAGTAAT